>Ga0207951_100471_pt1 | contig 20032 bp, 24 predicted proteins | sample Subbio12Aug_8Bad_FD_184830 | JGI IMG/M metagenome (GOLD analysis project Ga0207951, IMG submission 184830) | Serpentinite rock and fluid subsurface biosphere microbial communities from McLaughlin Reserve, California, USA - CR12Aug_8Bad (SPAdes) | ecosystem: Environmental > Terrestrial > Deep... | reverse complement strand
CGTTGTTGCGCGCGAGGCTGAGCGAGCGCGCCCACAGCGCGGGCAGTTGCCGCGAAAGGTCCTCGTTGATGTGGTTGGCTGTGGTGGACCAGCTGCCGGTCCAGGCCGGGGTCTCGGCGGCCTCGACCGACGGCGCATCATTGTCTGTGCGGGGCTCGCCGCCCTCGCGCTCGAAGCGGGCGCTGCGTTCCAGCTGGCGACGCTCCCAGCGTTCGCGGCGGGTCTCGCGACGGCTGCCATCGGCGTTGAAGCCGCCCTCGCCCTCGGGGCGGGGTTCGCGCGGCTCGCGCTCCTGACGGGGCTGGTCGTCACGGTCGCGCCATTCGCGGCGGGGCTGTTCGGCCTGTCGGTCGTTGGGGCGGTCGCTCGAACGGTCGTTGGAGCCGTTCTGGCGCTCCTCGGCCTCGCGCTGGCGGGCCTCGATCTGGGCGAGGCGGTCGGCCTCGACCTTTTCGGCGGCCATGATGGCGGCGGCCTGGGCTCCGGTCTCGTCCTCGAAATCGATGTCGAAGCCCTGGCCGGCCAGTTCGCGCTGGGCGATCTCGGACACCGGGCGCGACGGCTGGAGGGCGCGCAGGACGCGGAAATAGTGTTCGGCGTGCTGGGTGTAGTTCTCGGCCAGAACGCGGTCGCCGGCGGCCGAGGCGTCGCGCGCCAGCTGCATATAGCGCTCATAGACGGTCTGGGCGTTGCCGCGGACCTTGATGTTTTCGGGGCCCTGGGAGTCCCAGGACCGGTTCGGATTGGTGGCGTTGGCGTTATTGGCGCCGCCGCCGCCGCCGCCGGGCTTCCTGTTGCGTCCGCGCTGACGCTTCATGCCCTTGAAATCTCTCATCGGACGCTACCGTGCTTTGTCTGTGGGACGGTCCGGGGCGAAGGCCGCCGGCGCTGTCCGTGGGGTCGTTCCGCTTCGTTCCGGGGCCAATCCCCGCTGACGATGTGATCGGAAATCCGTGTCCCCCCGTGGTCCGCCGGGCGACCTGGCCCGACCGTCACTGCCCTGATGCGCGCATGTATGGGCCTGAAGCGGTCCAAGGCGTGCGTTTTGGGTGGGAGACAGACGAAGACTTAGCGCGGCATGGGGCCGTTTCCAAGGGGTTTGTTTGGAGCGCCTACATCTTGGGGATCGGGTTCGTGCGGGGGTCCGGGCCGTTGGTGATCACGCGGTCGCGGTCGGACAGGTCCTTGACGATGATGACATCAGCGAAGCCCGCGGCCTCGAACAGGGCCTTGACCTGGGGGCCCTGGTCCCAGCCGATCTCGACGGCGAAGACGCCGCCGGGGCGCAGGATGCGGCGGATCTCGGGGGCCAGTTCGCGATAGGCCTGCAGGCCGTCGGGGCCGCCGTCCAGCGCGAGCAGCGGGTCATGGTCGCGGACCTCCGGATCGAGGCCGGGGATGTCGCCGGACGGGATGTAGGGCGGATTGGAGACGACCAGGTCGAAGCTGTCATCCCCGAAGCCGGCGGCCCATTCGGTGCGCAAAAAGGTCGCGCGATTGTCGAGTTCGAGATTGGTCGCGTTCTCTTTCGCCACCGCGAGGGCCTCGAACGAGATGTCGGTGCCTACGCCGCGGGCGCCGGCGCGCTCGGCCAGGGTCGCCAGCAGGATGGCGCCCGAGCCGGTGCCGAGGTCGATCATCTCGAAGGCCTGGTGCGGCGGATAGGCCAGCATGACCACGTCGAGGATGGCCTCGGTGTCCGGGCGCGGGCTGAGCACGTCGGGGGTGACGGTCAGCATGATCTTCCAGAAACCCTTCCTGCCCAGGATGCGTGACACCGGCTCGCGGCGCAGACGGCGTTCGACATAGCCGTCCAGCGCGGCCTGCTGGTCCGGCGTCACGGCGCGATAGGGGTCGGTCAGGATGTCGGCGCGGTTGGCCCCGGTGGCCACCTCCAGCAGCAGGCGGGCGTCGATAGAGGGACTGTCGATACGGCCGGCTTTCAGCGTCGCGGTCGCGGACTTCCAGGCGGTCAGCAGGGTCAGGGCGGTCTCGGTCATGTCAACTCCACGCGGTGGCCGGGCCGCACCACGCCGCCGGCGCGGCGACCACGCCGGGCGTGACGGGTTTCGGGGTTTCGGCCATGGCGTTTCGTGCCGGACCATGCCTCCCTGTGCAAGCGGCGGAACACGGCCGCCCGGGGAGCCGTTGAGGCCGGAATGAAGGACAAGCCGAACAAGGCCGGTGGATCCGGGCCCTGGGCCGTGATCGGGTCGATCGCGGGGGGGCTGGCCGCCGGCGCCGGGGCCGCCCACCTGTTGTACTCGCGCGGGCACAGGATCGGGGTCGATCTGCGCAAGGAGCGCCCGGCGCCGCCGCCGGCATCCGCGCCGACGCCGGAGGATTTCGAGATCAGGGAGCCCGGCCGTGGCCGGCTGGCCCAGCGGCCGGAGCATATTCCGCACAAGGGCTGGGTCGACATCGTCTGGCGGGTCGGCGCCTCCTATTTCGGCGACCGGGTCGGCTTCGTTTCCGGCGGGGTGACCTTCTTCGTGGTCCTGTCGCTGTTCCCGACCCTGGCCGCCTTTGTGACGCTCTATGGCCTGTTCGCCGATCCGGCCGACGCCTGGAGCCGGCTGTATTTCCTCTATTCGGTGCTGCCGCCGGGCGTGGCCCAGTTCCTCGGCGGGGAGATGCAGCGGCTGGCCGAGAACGCCACGACCACCCTGACCTTCACCCTGGTGTGGACCCTTGCCCTGTCGCTGTGGACGGCGAACGGGGCGATCAAGATGCTCTTCTACGGTCTCAACGTCGCCTATCACGAGGTCGAGCGGCGCAATATCGTCAAATACAATCTGATCTGCATGGCCTTCACCGTGACGGGGCTGATCAGCATTCTGGTGACGGCGGGGTTGATCGTCGGCGTGCCGGTGGTGCTGGGCGTGGTCGGGCTGGCCGACGAATGGGCCTATCTGGCCCCGCTGCGCTGGCCGGTCCTCGGCGTGGTCTATGTCGCGGCCCTGACGGTGATCTATCGCTTCGGACCCTGCCGACAGACGGCGCGCTGGCGCTGGCTGACGCCCGGGGCGATCTTCGCGGCGGTGCTGAGCGTGATCCTGTCGCTGCTGTTCAGCTGGTTCCTGCAGACCTTTGTCCGCACCGCCTCCTATGGCCCGCTGGCGGCGATGATGGGCTTCCTGCTGTGGACCTGGCTGAGCGTGCAGATCATCATCATGGGGGCCGAGCTGAACGCCGAGATCGAGCACCAGACTGCGATGGACACCACCACCGGCGCCGAGCGGCCCATCGGCGACCGCGGGGCGGTGGTGGCCGATTCCGTGGGGCCCAAGCGGGGGTCTCCGGCCGCCCTGGCCTTTACGCTGAAACACGCCGAGGCCCTGTCGGACCGGTTGTTGAAGCGGCGAATACGGGCGCGCGTCAAAAGGGACAGCTAGCCGAACTCCGCCTCCAGATCCGCCAGCCGCGCGGCCTGGTCCTCGGCGATCAGGGCGTTCAGCAGGGGGTCGATGTCGCCCTCAAGGATCTGCGGCAGGCTGTGCAGGGTCAGGCCGATGCGGTGGTCGGTGACCCGGCCCTGCGGATAGTTGTAGGTGCGGATGCGCTCCGAGCGGTCGCCCGAGCCGACCTGGGATTTGCGCGAATCGGAGCGGGCGTCGTCCTTCATCTGGCGCTGCATGTCATAGAGGCGGACGCGCAGGTTCTTCATCGCCTTGTCGCGGTTCACATGCTGCGACTTCTCGGACGAGGTCACCACGATCCCGGACGGGAAATGGGTGATGCGGACGGCGGAATCGGTCTTGTTGACGTGCTGGCCGCCCGAGCCGGAGGCGCGGAAGGTGTCGATGCGGATGTCCTTGTCCTGGATGTCGATCTCGACGTCCTCGACCTCGGGCAGGACGGCGACCGTGGCGGCGGAGGTGTGGATGCGGCCGCCGGCCTCGGTGGTCGGGACGCGCTGGACGCGGTGGACGCCGCTCTCGAACTTGAGCCGGCCGAAGACGCCGTCGCCGGTGACGGTGGCGATGATCTCCTTGTAGCCGCCGGCGTCGCCCTCGGTGGCCGAGTCGAGCTCGACCTTCCAGCCGCGGGTCGAGGCATAGCGCGAATACATTCGGAACAGGTCGCCGGCGAACAGGGCGGCCTCGTCGCCGCCGGTGCCGGCGCGGACTTCCAGCACGGCCGAGGCGTTTTCGTCGGCGTCGCGCGGGGCCAGCAGCAGGGCCACGTCCCGCTCCATCTCGGGCAGGGTCTCCTTGAGGACCTGCAACTCATCCGCCGCCATCTCGGCCATTTCCGGGTCGGCGGCCATGGCCTCCAGATCGGCCATCTCGGCCCGCGTCTTCGCCAGCGCCATGACGGCGTCGGCGATCGGCTTCATCTCCGCATGCTCTTTCGACAGGCGGACGATCTCCTGGCCGTCGGAGGCCGCGCCCATCCGCGCCTCCACCTGGTGGAAGCGGTCGAGCACCTGATCGAGCCGGGCCTGGGGCAGTCGCAAGGGAGAAGCGCCTCATCAAAACGGGAGGCGGTGTTTACTCCGATGGACGCGGCCCTGTCGATGCGGCGCGGCGATGGCGTGATCGTGAACCGGTGTCACAAGGGCGTCAGGCCGGTTTCCCCGGGCCGCTCCGTCCCCTAGCTGAGCCGTTTACCGGAGGGGCGCATGTTTGACGGAACGCTGAAAACGACGCCGGACGAGACGGGCGAACTGGCCCGGCTGCGGTCGATCTATGACGGGCTGTTGCAGTCGCCGCCCGTCTCGCCGGGGGACGACGCCCTCGCCGATCTGGCCGCCATGGCGAACATCTTCGACCTCGACGCGAGCCGCCCGCCGGCCGCGGTCTGGGGCGATCTGAGAGCGGTTCTGATGGGGCAGGCCCGGGCCGGGACCGGCGCAGGCGACGCCGTGCCGGACGCCGCGCCCCTGACGCTGATGGTCGTCGAGGACGATCCCGACATGGCGGCGAGCCTGACCGAACTGCTGACGGACGCCGGGCACCGGGTGGTCGGCCCCTTCCCGGACGCCCGGGCGGCCACGGCCGCGGCGGCCCTGCATGCCATTGACCTGGCCCTGCTGGACATCAATCTGGCGGGCGACGGGGAAGAAGAGGGGAGCGGCGTCGGCCTGGCCCGGGCCCTCAAACAGACCTGGGGCGTGCCGGTCATCTTCCTGTCGGGCGATATCGCCGCGGCGGCCAGAAACGCGGCGCTGGCGACGGCCCTCGTGCACAAACCCTACAGCGGGCGGGATGTGTTGAACGGCGTCGCCCGGGCTGTCGCGGCGGGCGCCGTGACGGGCTGACAACGCAACCAAGACGTCGATGAGGGCTTGCGTAGAGAAGGCCCGGCGATTTCCGATCGGACAGGATGGAAACCTTTCTGCTGTTCCTCATGGTCGGGTTTCTGGCCCAGGCCGTCGATGGCGCCCTGGGCATGGCCTATGGACTGACGTCAAACACCGTCCTGCTGGCCTTCGGCGTGCCGCCGGCCGCCGCTTCGGCCAGCGTACATGTGGCCGAGGTCTTCACCACCGCCGCCTCGGGCGGATCGCACATCTACCACCGCAACATCACCTGGGCGCTGTGGCTGCCGCTGACGGTGGCGGGGATGATCGGCGGCGTGCTCGGGGCCTATGTGCTGACCGGGATCGACGGCGACGCCATCAAGCCCTTCATCCTGGCCTATCTCGCCGTCATGGGCGTCTGGATCCTGGCGCGCAGCGTGAAACGCCGTGAGCCGCGCCGGATCCACCGCCTCTGGGGCGCCCCGCTCGGCCTCGTCGGCGGCTTCATGGACGCCATCGGCGGCGGCGGCTGGGGCCCGACCGCCACCACGGCCCTGGTGGGGGCGGGCAAGGACCCCCGGCGCGCCATCGGCACCGTCAATGCGGCCGAATTCTTCGTCACCGTCGCCATTTCCGCGACCTTCGTCTGGGCGCTGCTGACCGGTCATTGGGCGCAGGCCGGCGCGGTCGAGGACTATGCCATGGCCGTGGGCGGGCTGATCGTCGGCGGCCTGATCGCTGCGCCCTTCGCCGGCTGGATCGCCAAGACCGTGCCGATGCCGATCCTGTCGCGGCTGGTCGGCGGCCTGATCCTCGTGCTGGCGGGCTTTCAGGGCCTGCAGCTGGCGGGGGTGGTGGGTTGAAATGAAAAGGGCGGGACCGGTCCAGCCGATCCCGCCCCCATCTCTCCAGATCGAGCGCTGGCCTAGTTGGCGGCTGGAGCCGCGGCGGCCTGACGAGCGCGTTCAGCCGCGTCAGCCTGCCAAGCGCGCTCCTCGGCGGGGGTGCGCAGGATGACGACCAGCGGATTGGGCGTCAGGTCGTTCATGGCGCCGGAGCTGGCGTCGACCACGCCGCCGATGATGCCGCCGAACACGACGTTGCCGGCGAGGCCGGCGGCGCCGCCCCCCGAAATGCCGCTGCTGACCTGGTGTTCCTGGGTGACATAGCCGTCCATCGAGACCGTGGCGCGGAACTCATCCTTGCGCGGCATGCGGAAGGTGCAGGGCGTCGAGTCGCACTGGAAGCCGTTTGAGGTCGAGACGCGGGCGCCGGGCGGCGTGCTCTCGACGGTGAACTCCTGACTGGAGCCGCGCGTGATGGTGGCGCAGGCAGGCAGGCAAAGCGCCACGCCGACAAGCGTGAGCGCGCGCACGCCGAAGCGCGCGGTACGGTTGGAAAACATGAAAAGCCCCAAGGAAAATAGCGACTCACCACCCCTGGTGAGCCTGCTCGCTCAATGGCAGCGCTTGTGGCGGGGGTCAACTACCAAGACGTGTCCAAGGAGGTTAACCGGGACGGGTTTCCAGAAAGCTGGGCCGTTGCTCCAGCGCGGTCTGCAACGCCACCAGACCCGGGCGATCGCCGCCCAGGTCGAAGTCCGGGTGGCGGAAGCCGATCCAGGTCACGGCGACGCCGGCGGTGATGACGCCGAGGTCGAGCCGGTCGGGGTCGGGACGGGCGGCCTCAAGGGCGTCGAGGGCGCGGCCCATGTTGTCGGTCCAGCGAGCGATCCATGCGGGCGAGCGCTCGCTTTCGGGGCGTCGCTTCTCCAGCACCAGTTTGACGCCCATTTCCAGCGCCTGGTTGCCGAGGGTCTCCAGCCGGCGGACGCGCAGTCGCTCCGGGCCGTCGGCGGGCAGCAGGCGCGGGCCGTCGCCGAGGGCGTCGAGGTATTCGCAGATCACCGGACTGTCGTTGATCGGCAGGCCGTCCGCGGCGATCAGGGTCGGGACCTGGACGACCGGGTTGGAGGCCAGCAGTTCGGGCGCATTGGCGTAGGGATCGACGGCGATCTCCTCGATCCGGTCGATCAGCCCCTTCTCGCGGGCCACGATCCGGCATTTGCGGGCGAAGGGGGACGGGACGGTGATGTAGAGTTTCATTCGGGAGGATACCGCCGGGCCGTGTGGAGGACGTTGACGATCCGGACCTGGGCCGCTTCGACCCGATAGACCAGAACATAGTTCGGATGAATGACGGCTTCGCGCGTCCCGTCCAGCCGACCCTTCCGATAGATGGAAGGGTACTGGCCCAATACCTCGGCCGACCCGAAGATGATCTCGGTCATGCGGTCGGCGGCAGCCGGATTGTCGTCCGAAATATAGTCAGCAATGCTGCTGGCGTCGTCGAGGGCTTCGCGCGCCCAGACGACCTGGAGCATCAGCCGGCCTTTTTGCGCTTGCGATCGATGATGGCCTTCACATGCGCCATGGCTTCATCGTGCGGGATCGGCGGCCTGGTATCCGCCAGCGACCGCTCGACCTTGGCCCGGAACCAGACGTCATAGGCCTCGGCCTCTTCGGTCGAGGCGAATTCGGATTCGATGGGAGACAGGGCGGGCATGGGCGGAATATGCGCTCCGGGCCGCCGGGCCGCAACCGATTGCTACTCTGCCGCGACCAGCGGGCTTGATTCAACCGATCGCGCGGCATCCAGCTCGGCCGCCTTGGCCTCAACCAGTTCGACGATGTGATCGATCATGCCGTCGTTGTGCTGTTTGTGGGCCATCTTGCCGTTGACATAGACCATGCCCGAGCCGGCCCCGCCGCCGGTGAAGCCGACGTCGGTGTAGAGGGCTTCGCCCGGTCCGTTGACGACGCAGCCGATGATCGACAGCGACATGGGCGTGGTCACATGGGCCAGCCGCTCCTCAAGGATGCCGACGGTCTCGATGACGTTGAAGCCCTGCCGCGCGCAGGACGGGCAGGCGATGATATTGACCCCGCGGTGGCGCAGGCCCAGCGATTTGAGGATGTCGAAACCGACCTTGATCTCTTCCACCGGGTCGGCGGCGAGGGAGACGCGGATGGTGTCGCCGATGCCGGCCCACAGCATGTTTCCCATGCCGATCGCCGACTTGATGGTGCCCGAGCGCAGCGGACCGGCCTCGGTGACGCCGAGGTGCAGCGGACAGTCGATGGCCTCGGCCAGCTGCTGGTAGGCGGCGACGGTGAGGAAGGGGTCGGACGCCTTCACCGAGATCTTGAACTCGTGAAAGTCGTGGTCCTGCAGGATGCGGGCGTGGTTGAGGGCGGACTCGACCATGGCCTCGGGGCAGGGCTCGCCGTATTTCTCGAGCAGGTCGCGCTCCAGCGAGCCGGCGTTGACGCCGATGCGCATCGAGCAGCCATGGTCCTTGGCGGCCTGGATGACCTCGCGGACGCGGTCGGGCGAGCCGATGTTGCCGGGATTGATGCGCAGGCAGGCGGCGCCGGCCTGGGCCGCCTCGATGCCGCGCTTGTAGTGAAAATGGATGTCGGCGACGAGCGGGACCCGGGCCTCGCGCGCGATCTGGCGGAAGGCGGCGGTGGAGTCCTCGTCGGGGCAGGAGACGCGAACGATGTCGGCGCCGGCCTCTTCCAGCTGACGGATCTGCTCCAGCGTGGCCGCCGCGTCGGTCGTCGGCGTATTGGTCATCGACTGGACGGAGATGGGCGCATCGCCGCCCACGGGGACAGCGCCGACCATGATCTGGCGGCTCTTGCGGCGCTCGATATGGCGCCATGGGCGGATATGCGAATGGTCAGCGCTCATGGGGCGCACCATAGGCTTTCGATTGCGGCATGGCCACGACGCCGGAGCGGCAAATCAGCCGCTGGTCGCGGCGACCATGGCCGACCGGGCGTCAGCGGCGCGGGTCTCGGCCTGTTCGCGAGCGGCCTGGGTCCGGGCGACCATCTCGGCCGCGGCCTGGCGGGCGAGGGTCTGGGCGCGGGCGTTCAGCTGGCTGAGCTGCGTCTGCTCGGCCGTCAGCGTGCCGCCGTGCTCGCCGTTCAGATAGACGTCGAAGTCCGAGAAATGGCTCGAAACGTCGATCACCGCGGCCACGCCGGCGGGTGCGCGCCAGGCGTCGCCAGCGGCCAGCTGGCGGGCGAACAGGACCCGGCCGTCGGCCATGGTGACCACCAGACTGGCGGCGGTGCGGGCCTGGATCACGACCTGGGAGGCGCTGGCGGAGGCGCCGTAGATGGCCCCGCGCGGGTTGAAGGCGCGCTGGACCGGCGGCGCCACGGTGGTCGCCGCGGCCAGGGCAGCAGGCGAGGCCGGGTCGATCCCGGTCAGCTCGGCCTCGAGGCCCGGGGTGATGTAGAGGGCCGGGATGGTCTGGTCGGGCGGGGCCGGGCGCGGCGCCGTCAGACGCAGGGCGTTCGCCTGTCCGGGCACGGCGCCGAGGGTCCAGCTTTCGGGGACGGCGGCGAGGTCCGACGGCTGGGGCGCCTGCATCAGGCTGACGCGCTGGAAAACGTTCCAGCCGACCACGGCGATGACCAGGGCCAGGCCGGCGGCGATGAGGCGCGGCGAATAGCGTTTGACGTCCTCGAAGGCGACGCCGACCGGGGCCTGGAGCGGCACCGACGGGTCGGGGCTCTCGCGTTTGAAGCGTTCGACCGCCAGCTGTTCATCAAGGCCGAGGGCCGCGGCGTAGGCGCGGACATAGCCGATCGAGAACACCCGGTTGGGCAGGGTGGAGAAATCGTTCTGTTCCAGCGCCATCAGATAGCGGGAGGGCACGCGGGTGAGGGCGGACAGTTCGGCCATGGCGCGGCCGGAATGCTCGCGGGCGATCCGCAGGCCGTCACCCAGAGTCGGGGCGTCCGTCACGGAAGGAACGACATCCTTCCAGTCTGGATGAGCCCTGAGCTCCTCGGGGGCATTCCCCGTATCCAGCGCCATCAATCCTGACCCCACACTCGACGCGGGCGAGTTCTCCTCGCGCGTCGTACTCGAACTCCGGGGCTGTACCATATCGGGATGACAGTTCGGGTCTGTCCCCGCAAACCCCCCGGTTGCCGCTTGTGGATAACTCATTTGAGCTGACCGTTCAACGATTTGTTAAGCGTCCCTGACCGTTTCAGGCCCGGACGCGTCAGATCGTTACATTCAACTTTCGGGCCAGGGATTCGAGTTCGCCCCGGATCGATCCGGCCGACGACCCGAGCAGATTGGTCATGCCGCGCCGGGCCGCGGTGAGGTCTGCGGACAGGATCATCCGCTTGACCGGTCCGACGCCGCCCGCCGGGGCGGACAGGCGGGTGAAGCCGAGCGTCAGCAGGGCGAAGGCCTCAAGCGGCCGCCCCGCCATCTCGCCGCAGACCGAGACCGGCGTGCCGGTGTCGGCGCAGCGCTTCTGGATCTCGGCGAGGGCGCGCAGGGCGGGAGGCGACAGGGGATCGTAGCGGTCCGACACCAGCGGATTGGTCCGGTCGGCCGCGAACAGATACTGGAACAGGTCGTTGGTGCCGACCGAGACGAAGTCGGTCAGGGGCAGAAGCGCGTCGAGGTGCCAGAGCAACGACGGGCATTCGATCATGGCTCCGACCCGAAGCAGCGCCGGCAGCGCCCGGCCGCGGCGCCGGGCCCAGGCGCATTCGACATCTACCAGTTCGCGCGCGGCCCGGAACTCGTCGACGGTGGCGATCATCGGGAACATGACCCGCAGCTCCCGGCCCGCGGCGGCGGCCAGCAGGGCTCGGAGCTGCAGCCGCAGCAGGCCGGGCCGGTCGAGGCCGAGCCGGATGGCGCGGCGGCCCAGGGCCGGGTTCTCTTCCCGCCCGTTCTCCAGATAGGGCAGGACCTTGTCGCCGCCGACGTCGAGGGTGCGGAAGGTGACCGGGCGGCCGCCCGCCGCGTCCAGCACCAGGCTGTAGAGGGCGGTCTGGCTGTCGAGGCGGGGCAGTTCCTCGGACACCATGAACTGGAATTCGGTGCGGAACAGGCCGATGCCCTCGGCCCCGGTGGCGTCGAGGTTCTCGAGGTCGACGGCGAGGCCGGCGTTGGTCAGGAGGGTGATGCGCGTGCCGTCGACCGTGACGGCCGGAACGTCGCGCAGCTTGACGAATTCGGCCTGGCGTTCGCTGCGCACCAGCATGCGCGACTGGACGGCGGCCAGCATGTCCGGGCGGGGGCGCAGATAGGTCTCGCCGCTCTCGCCGTCGACGATGACGAGATCGCCCTCGGACAGTCGGTCGCGCAGGCCGGTCAGACGGCCGACGCAGGGAATCTGCAGGGCGCGGGCGACGATGGCGGCGTGGCTGGCGGCCGAGCCCTCCTCCAGCAGCAGGCCTCGCAGCTTGTGGCGCGGGTATTCCAGCAGGTCGGCCGGGCCGAGATTTCGGGCGACCAGTATGGCGTCGTCCGGCAGGTCGCGCTCGCCCGGCCGGTCGCCGGCCAGCACCCGGAGCAGGCGGTTGGCCAGGTCCTCGAAATCGTGCAGCCGCTCCTTGATATAGGGGTCGCGGGCCTTGGCGAAGCGGGCGCGGTGTTCGTTGCGGACCCGGTCCACCGCCGCTTCCGAGGTCAGGCCGGTGCGCACCGCCTCTTCAAGCGAGCGGTTCCAGCCCCGGTCGTCGGCGAACATCCGGTAGGTCTCGAGCACCTCGAACGAGGCCCCCGCCAGCTTGCCCTGCCCGCCCTCGAGCATGGAGTCGATATTGGCCCTGAGGGCGACGAGGGCGTCGCGCAGCCGGACCTCCTCGATCGCCGGGTCGTCGGCCAGCAGGTTCTCGGGCGGGACCGGGGCCTCGTGCAGCACCACATGGCCATAGGCGAGACCGTCGGCGAAGCGCTGGCCCTTGAGCCGTTCAGCCCGGTGCGGAGCCACCTCGATGTCGCGCAGCTCGTCCTGGGCGAGCAGTTCCCCGGAAGCCACGGTCTCGGCCAGGACCATGGCGATGGTCTGGATGTCCTCGACCTCTTCCTCGTCATAACGGCGCTCGGAGCGGTTCTGGACGACCAGCACGCCGATGGCCCGACCGCCGCGCAGCAGCGGAGCGCCGAGGAAGGCGTGATACGGGTCTTCGCCGGTCTCCGGCCGGTAGGCGAAGCTGGGGTGGGAGGGGGCGTCTGACAGGCTGATCGGCCGGGCCAGGCGCACGACCTCGCCGACCAGGCCCTCGCCGGGGCCGAGCCGGGTCTTGTGCACGGCGTCCGGGTTCAGGCCCTGGGTGGCGAACAGCTCAAGCTCGCCGGAGGCGCGCCGCAGATAGATGGAGCAGACCTCGGCCACCATCGACCGGGCGATGGTGCGCACGACCATGTCGAGCCGCTGCTGGGCCGGGGCCGCGCCGGCCATGGCCTCGCGGATCTGGCGGAGGAGGTTTCGCGGACCCCTCGTCGTCAATCCGCCAACCGGCATGGCCCCTCCTGGTGAACGCCGCCGCAGATGGGCGTCGTCCGGCTCAATTCCTAGACTTCTTCAAGTCCATAGGCCGCATGAAGCGCACGAACGGCCAGTTCCGCATAGGCGGCGTCGATCAATACGCTGATCTTGATCTCGGATGTCGAGATGGCCTGGAATTTCACCCCCTTGTCGGCGAGGGCCCGGAACATGGTCTGGGCCACGCCGGCGTGGCTGCGCATGCCGACGCCGACGACCGAGACCTTGGCCACGTCCTCGTCGACGCGGATCTCCTCAAAGCCCAGTTCCGCCTGGGCGGCTCGCATCAGTTCGGCGGCGCGGGCCGCGTCGCGGCGGCCGGTGGTGAAGGTCAGGTTGACCGCGCCCTCGCTGCGCGCCTGGCTCTGCACGATCATGTCGACATTGACGTTGGCCTCGGCCAGCCGGGTGAAGACCTCGGCCGGGGCCTCGACCCGGTCGGACAGGCCCAGCAGGGTGATGCGGGCCTCGTCACGGCTCATGGTCACGCCGGATACGATGCGTTTCTCCACGATTTCCTCCTCGTCGCAGATCAGTGTGCCGGACTTGGCGGGCAGTGCGCCGTTCTCGTCGGGTTCGATAAAGCTGGACAGCACCCGCAGCGGCACGCGTTTGGCCATGGCCAATTCGACCGAGCGGGTCTGCAGCACCCTGGCCCCCAGCGAGGCCATCTCCAGCATCTCTTCATACGAGATCTTCTCGAGGCGGCGGGCCCGGGACTCGATGCGGGGGTCGGTGGTGTAGACCCCGTCGACGTCGGTATAGATGTCGCAGGGGCAGCCCAGGGCCGCGGCCACGGCGACGGCCGAGGTGTCAGAGCCGCCGCGGCCGAGGGTGGTGATGCGGCCCGCGCGGCTGACGCCCTGGAAGCCAGGCACCACGGCGATCTCACCCGCGTCCATGGCGGCGCCCAGAACCTCGCCCGGGACATCCTCGATCCGGGCCCGGCCGTGGGCGTCGTCGGTCAGGATGGGGATCTGCCAGCCCATCCAGCTGCGCGCGTTCAGGCCCATGTTGCGCAGCGTCAGGGCCAGCAGGCCGGCGGTGACCTGTTCGCCCGAGGCGACGACGATGTCGTATTCGTCGTCCGACGGCTCGATGCCCGGGCCGGGACGTCCGGCGCCGTCAGTCCAGGCGACCAGCTCATTGGTCTTGCCCGCCATGGCCGAGACGACGACGGCGACCTGTTTGCCCGAGGCAGCCTCGGCCGCGACGATGCGGGCGGCGCGGCGGATGCGTTCGAGGTCGCCCATCGAGGTGCCGCCGAACTTCATCACCAGTCGCTTCGAGGCGGGCCGCGTCATGTCGGTAAGGAGGCTCCGGGAGAGGGACGTCGATGCGGCTTCTAGCCGTGCGGGGCCGGCTTCACAACGCCGTGTGGTTGTGACGATGGCGGGGATGGAGTAAGTAACGTCCTGATGAAGGCCGCGCCCCGTCAGTCCATCTCCGACCGTATTCGCGAACTGGCCGCCGCCGGTCACTCGCGGGCCGATATCGCGCGGATGGTGGACCGGTCATATCAGCAGGTGCGGCAGGTGCTGGTGGCCGACGAGGCAAGGGCGCGGCGGATCGCACAGGGGAGCGTGGTCAAGGCGCCGGAGACGGCTCCTCCCGGAGGCGTTGGGGAGCCAAAGTCGCCCGCGTATCAGGCCTTGCCGGAACCACGCCCGGCCCGGCTGCAGGTCGACGCCATGGGGCGTGTCCAGTTGCCGGCCGGGTGGCGGGTGCCCGCCGGAACGGTCTTCATCGCTCGTAATTTCCACGGCAGCATCGTCCTGATGGACGTCAGCCAGGCTTCCGAGGCGGCCCGGATCGCCAGTATGGACCATGGCTCTGACGCCCTGATTGCGGAACGGCGGCTGGAGGCGATGCGCGAATTCGATGACTAGCCACGTCCTCGATGCCTCGGCGGCGCTGGCGCATCTGCTGGACGAGGCCGGGGGCGATCTCGTCGTTCCGCATCTGAAGGACGGCCTGATCAGCGCGGTCAGTCTGAGCGAGGTGGTGACGCGGCTGATCCGCGCAGGGGCCGATCCGATGCGGGCCGACTATCTGGGCTGCACGGTCATGGACCACGATGCCGACCTCGCCCACCGGACCGGGCGACTGTGGCCCCTGACGGCGCATCTGGGGCTTTCGCTGGCGGACCGGGCCTGTCTGGCGCTGGCGTTGCGCGAGGGGCTGCCGGTCCTGACGGGCGATCGGGCCTGGGCGGCGCTGGATCTCGGCGTTGACGTCGTGCTGATCCGCTGACACGACCACGGCCGGAGTTCGGAGACCCCCCATGCAGGCGCAGACCGCTCAAGGCCCCTCGATCGATCCCGCCGACGTGGCCCGGTTTTCGGCCCAGGCGGCGGAATGGTGGGACGCGCGCGGCCCGTTCGCGCCGCTGCACAAATTCAATCCGGCCCGGCTGGCCTTCGTACGTGACCGGGCGGCGGAGCGGTTCGGACGCGATGTGAAGACGCGGGCGGCCTTCGACGGTCTGACCCTTCTGGATGTCGGCTGTGGCGGCGGACTGATCGCCGAGCCGATGCGGCGGATGGGGTTTGCGGTCACGGCCATCGACGCCTCGGCCGAAAACATCGGCACGGCGCGGGCCCATGCCGAGCCGCAGGGGCTGGACATCGCCTATCGCGCGGCGACGGTCGAACAGCTGGAGGCCGAGGGAGCCGGCCCCTTCGACGTGGTGCTGACCATGGAGGTGATCGAACATGTCGCCGACCCGGAGGCCTTCATCCGCGCCTGTTCGCGGTTGGTGAAGCCGGGCGGGATGATGGTCGTGGCGACCCTGAACCGGACCTTGAAATCCCTGGCGCTCGGCAAGGTCGCGGCCGAATACATCCTGCGATGGGTGCCGGCCGGGACCCATGACTGGAACCAGTTCCTGAAGCCGGACGAGATCCGCCTGATGCTGTCGCAGGAGCCGGTGGCGGTGAGCGGACCCTATGGTCTGGTCTATGATCCGTTCACGGCCCGCTGGAGCGAGAGCGACGACTCCGGTATCAACTATATGATGATCGCCACGCGGGACTGAGCCCCGAGGCAAGGAGCGCCCAATGATCGAGATCCTTTTCGCCGGCCTGCTGGCCACAGCCGCCGCCCCCGCTCCGACCCTGGCGCCGCAGGAGACGGCGACCGACCGGCGTGGCGTGGCGGGCCTCTGCATCCGGTGGAGCCGGAGCCGCCCTTCGCGGGTCGCCGAGGCGGTCATCGTGCGCTCGACCGGCAACCGGTCGCTGGACCGCCGCCTCACGAACGCGATCCCCCAGATGGAATGGCCAACCGGCGTGGACGACTACCGTGGCCAGTGGCTCGGCATCTGGATGGCCGTGGGGGGCGCCGAAAGCCCGCCGGCGACTGAACCCCTGCCGGACTGCTCGGGCCAGAGGGATCGCAGCTGGGCGCCCGCCCCCGCTGTCGAAGCGCCGACCGAATAGCGCCCGCCCGGTCGCATCCTCGACCCGCGGACCCGTTCATCGAGGGTTCATCGACCTGACCGCGAAGTAACGGGACACGGAAGCTTGACCATGGAATGAGGGAGCCGTCCCTCACCTCAAGCCTGCAAGGAGCTGTTCGATGAAGCGCCTTATTGTCCTCGCCGCCGTGTCGGCCGCCTTCATGACCTCGGCCTGCGTCACCGTCATCGACGCCAGCCACGACGACGATTACGGCTGGCACGGCCAGAACGCCCAGCCTTTTGACGGCGCCCGCGACGCTTGCCGCGCCGAGACCGGCAAGGGCCCGCGCAGCGAAGCATTCCGCGCCTGCATGGCCGCCAGGGGCTGGACCCGCAGCTAGTCGTCCAGCCGCCGCACCATGTAGCGCGCGCCGGCGCCGTAGCTGGCCAGTTTGTCGGCCAGGCCGGGCGGATCGACGGCCGTGAAGCCGTGCCGTTCCCAGAACGGCGCAGCGTCATTGACGGCCACCAGCGTCAGGGCGGGCCAGCCGGTCGCGCGGGCGTCAGCAACCAGCCGTTCAATGATCGGCCGCGACCAGCCGCCGCCCCGTACGCTCGGAGCAAGGGCGAGGTCGTGCAGATACATCACCCCGGCGTCGTCCGGGATGCTGTCGATCAGGGTGTTCAGGTCCGGGGCGGCGTTGGCGGCCCACGGATAGGCGACCAGATAGCCCAGCGCCGGCGCCGCCGTCCCGGCGAGGACGAAACATCCGGCGGGGTTCAACGCCAGCCGGTTGGCGAAACAGTCGCGACCCTCGAAATGATCGGGGAAGCCGACAGCGGCGAGGGCGACGACGGCGTCCAGATCGGCCGCCGTCATCGCGCGCCACCCTAGCCCGGGCAGCGGGTGTTGAGGGGAGCCGCCCTGAAATTCCATTGTATGCTCCGCGCCTGACCGCCCATTTCGCCCTCGATCCGGGCCATGAGGGCGTCGCCGACGCGCTCATAGACGATGCGGGTCGGGAAGTCGTTCCCGGGATTGGCGAAGACCGCGCGGTTCGGGCCGCTTTCGCTGAGCACGAAGACGGTCGGCGGGGCGCCACGCGGCTGGGCCGAATAGGCGAAGCCCTGGGGGGTGTCGCCGATCCGCGCGAATTCGAACGAGACGCGCGTTCCCGTCAGGGACAGGGCGTGGCCGACGGTCAGCCCGCCCCGCGGGTCGCTCCAGGTCTCCGACTGCTCGCGGCCGTTGGAACAGTCCAGCCAGTAGCCGGCCAGCCAGGACATGTCGGGACTGGCTGCGGGCGCGGTCTGGATCAGGGCGGCGGCGACAGCGGCGTTCAGCATCACAACTTCTCCATCTGCGGCCCGGCCTGCCGCGCTCAGTGCACCTTGGCCGGGTCCGGCGGCGGGGGCGGCAGGGCGGCGCAGGGGACGCCGTCGTCCTTGAGCTTCTTCACCTCGGCGGCGGTCGCCTCGCCATAGATCTCGCGCTTTTCCGACCGGCCCTCGTGAATGTCGCGGGCCTCGCGGGCGAAGGCGTCGCCGACGTAGTCGAAATTGGCCTCGACATGGGAGCGGACCTCGCGGGCCGCCTGCATCATCAGGGTCTGCAGCCGGGCCGGATCGGCCGAGACGGCCGATTTGCGGGTTCCTGCCACGGCCGGAGCCATGATCTGTTTCGACACCGCGTGCGAGCCGCAGACCGGGCATTCGACCAGACCGCGGGCGACCTGGTCGTCGTAGGCGGCCGAACCGCCGAACCAGGCCTCGAAGCCATGGTCATGCTCGCAGCGGAGGGCGTAGCGGATCATGCCGGCCCCCTGAAGGCGCGGTCGTGGGTCAGCTGGGGAACGGCGGCGCGGGCGCGGTCGACGGCCGCGAGGTCGAGGGTTGCGAAAAGCACGCCGGGGGCGTCGTGGTCGAGCTTTGCGATCACCTCGCCCCAGGGGGCGACCACGGTTGATCGACCCCAGGTGCCCCGACCGTCCTCGTGGGTCCCGCCCTGGGCGGGGGCGAGGACAAAGGCGCCGGTCTCTATGGCCCGGGCCCGCAGCAGGGTCTCCCAGTGGGCCGTGCCGGTGGGTACGGTGAAGGCCGCGGGCACGGCGATCATGGCGGCGCCCGCTCGGGCCAGGGCCCGGAAGAGGTGCGGGAAGCGGATGTCGTAGCAGACGGTCAGACCCAGCCGGCCCCAGGGGGTGTCGGCGACCACAGCGGCGTCGCCCGGGCGGACCGCCTCGCTCTCGCGCCAGCGTTCCCCGGTCGGCAGGTCGACGTCGAAGACGTGCAGCTTGTCATAGGCCGCGACGACCTCGCCGCGGTCGTCGATCAGCAGCGCGCGATTGGCGGCCCGGGCGTCGTCGTCGACGCCGGATTTGACGATGGCCGAGCCGATCAGCAGCCAGACGCCCAGCTCGCGGGCCAGATCGCGCAGACCCGCCACGACCCGGTCGTCGTCCTGCAGGGCCAGGACAGAGGCGCGCTGCTCGCGGTCGCGGATCATGAAATTGGTCGCTTCCGGCGTCAGGACCAGTTTCGCCCCGCCCGCCGCCGCCTCGCGGATGAGCGGCGCGACATGGGCGAGGGCGGCCGCCGGGTCGGCGGGGGTGCGGGTCTGGATCAGGGCGATCGGAAGCGTGGCCATCAGGCCGCGAGCAATGGATCCAGCTCGCCCTTGCGGTCAAGGGCGTGAAGCTCGTCGGAGCCGCCGATGTGGTTTCCGTCGATGAAGATCTGCGGAAAGGTCATGCGGCCGCCGGAGCGCTGGATCATCTCCTGCTTCTTCGCGGGGTCGCGAGAAGCCACATGCTCGGTGAAGTCCGCGCCCTTGCGCTCGAGCAGGGCCTTGGCGGCGTGGCAGTAGCCGCAGCCGGGCTTGGTGTAGAGGACGACGTCAGCCAATACGGAACTCCAGTAAAAAAGCCGCCCTCGATCAGCGAGTCGCCGCGCGGCAGGGCCGACCGCTATGTAGGCAATTCCCGCGCCGTTCGCACCCGGGCCACGACGGCGAGGTCAACGGCGCGGGCGCCGGCCTCCAGCAAGGTGCGGGCGCAGGCCTCGGCGGTGGCGCCTGTGGTCAACACGTCATCGACCAGAAGGATGCGGCGTCCCTTGATTCGGCGGCCGCCGTCCTCCGGGACCGCGAAGGCCTTTTTGACGTTCATGCGGCGTCCGCGTGCGGACTTTCCGCCCTGGGTCGCGGTGCGGGTGCGGCGGATCAGGGCGTCGGGCAGATAGTCGAGGCCGGCGTCGCGCGCGAGCGGACGGGCGATCTCGGCGGCCTGGTTGAAGCGGCGCGAAAGCAGACGCATCCGGTGCAGGGGCACGGGGGCGACGGCGTCGGCCTCCTCCAGCAGCGGGGCGGCGGCGCGACCGAGCCAGCGGGCGAACAGGGTCGCAAAGGGTTGATGGTCGCTGTGTTTGAATTTCAGGATCAGGCCGCGCGAGGCCTCGTCATAGACGCAGGCGGCGCGGGCGCGGGCGAAGGCGTAGGGCTGGGCCAGACAGGCGGCGCAGCGGGGCGCGGCGAAGGGGCCGCCGTCCATCTCGAAACCGGCCCCGCAGCCGTCGCAGACCGGGTCCTCGAGAAAGACGACCCGGCTCCAGGCGTCCGCGGTCAGGCCCGGCGAGGCCATCGCCTCTTCGCTGTCGATGGCGAGCGGCGGGAGCAGCAGGTCAGCGGCGCTGCGCCCGAACGCGCGGGCGTTGCGCGCGACGATGTCGCCGCCGGCTTTCAATCGGTCTCGCCAGGCCCCATCCTGAAGGTTCATGAGCCCCTCCTCCGGTCCGCCCCGCATTTTCGACGTTCCGCGCCGCACGGCAAGGCTTGAACGCAGCGAAAAGACACTCGCCCGTGCCGACTTCCTGCATGCGCGGGCGGCCGAGAACGCGATCGGCAGTCTGGAGGCGCTGGTGCGTGACTGGCCCGAGGTCGCCGATCTGTCGGCCCATCCGGGCGCCTTTGCCGCGGCCCTGACCGGCAGCGATGCGGCCGGGCGGGTCGGGC
>Ga0207951_100470_pt1 | contig 20069 bp, 26 predicted proteins | sample Subbio12Aug_8Bad_FD_184830 | JGI IMG/M metagenome (GOLD analysis project Ga0207951, IMG submission 184830) | Serpentinite rock and fluid subsurface biosphere microbial communities from McLaughlin Reserve, California, USA - CR12Aug_8Bad (SPAdes) | ecosystem: Environmental > Terrestrial > Deep... | reverse complement strand
CGGTCATCTGCCTGAGTTTGGCAAGCAAGCCGTGCGCCGCCTCAACCAGCAAGGGTTCTTCCGTATGTGGCAATGTTTTTTCTAGGGCGTCGATGGCCTTGGAGCGACTGGTAGTGATGTGGAGCGTCCAAAGAATTTCTCTTTCGGAATAGTCAAAGGTGTTCATGTTTGTCCTCCTTTTTTTGTTTTAGCGGTCGATGGTTTGTTTTGCGTTTCGGGTGGTATGTTTATTTGGTGGCAGCGCGTCGGTGGTATCAGCGCCCCTATGTTTCTGACGCTCGTGGGATGTTGCGAATGGAGGGCAGCTCACAAAGCCAATATCATTGATGTAATGCGCGGTCGGTTTGCTGTGGCTGGATTCGATAACAATAACATCGCTCATGGAGAGGGAGTGTCCCGTGAAATCGGTCGGCCTATTGAGATTGAATTTCAGATAGATGTCTTCCACGGTTGTTGTCGCATCAATCGTGCCGGAGTAAACCGCGTTATAGTTTTTCAACTCGGGTTCTTCTTTCTGTTGTTCCAACTCCGCCATACTGGCCCATTTCCGTGGTCTGTTTGCTTCGCTGCCCGCCAGCTGATAAATCGTGTAGGTTCTTTCTACGGGCGTTACTTGGTTGTGCTTTGTAGAAAATCCGACCGTCATCTCTGCCGACAATGATGTTTGTTTGGTCTCTCCTTGAGTCGTCTCCTTTGCGGCCGGTGTGCTCGTTATTTCGGTTGGCAAAGTGTGCTCGCCAAGGCGGTTCTTTGCGATTTCGTGTTCCCGCTGGATTTTTTCTATCATGTTGTGCGACTGGCTCTGAATTGTGGAGAGGGAGGCTCTTAACTCCGGCAAGTCTTTTCCCTTGCTCCAAGCCGCAATATACCCGAACGTGTACTCGGACGAGTCAACCCCAAAATGACTCCCCACCACGTAGGCAATACTCTCGGCCTCGACCTCTCTAGTGTTGTGGTCGTTAAGGTTCGTTTCAGGAATATGGCTTGTTTTTCGGTCGTGCAGTTCTGCGTGAGCCATCTCGTGCAGAAGCGTCTTGACTGTTTGCGACTGACTCATGTCTCTTTTGACCACAATTTTCTCTTCCGCAAAACTACAATACCCGTTTGCGCTTCCAGCGATGTCTTTGAATTCAACAGGAAAGTGCGCCACAGCTTTGAGTGTGGTCAGAAGACTTCCATAATCCGTGACGCCCGCCTGCAACTCATCAACCAGCCGGGGCAGTTCTTTTCCTGATGTTTGTGATACATCAAAAACGTAAACCGGTCTAAAGGTCAAACCTGTGTGGGTTGCCGTTTCCTTGGTCTTGTTTCCCTCGCCGTCCACCGCCTCACGCTCAGCATCATATTTGTACGCCACCGGCGCCAAAATCGCGATGCCCTTTTCGCCTTTATTAACCGTCCTGCCAAACGTGTTCTTCCAGGTGTTAAACCCGGCAACGGCTGTTGCCCCAGGACGTTGCATCGAGATCATGACCACGTTGCCATAAGAATACTTGTGAAACTTGGCAGCGGTAGACAGGTATTGTTTCCACCGGTCGCTGGTGAAAACGTCTTTGATTCCCTGCTCTAGTTTCTGGGTCAGCTCTTTTATTTTGTCTTTTGTATTTTCCATGTTTGGTCCCCCTTTTACTGTGAGTACGGTTTGGCATACGGTGCTTTAGATACGCGAATTTTGCTGGTTATTTGGGTGCACGGCATACGTTTTGGCATACGGAAACCGTCCTGCGCATACGCCTTAACGCAGTCCACATCAGGCTTTGCCTGATGTTGTCCTACCCCCCTTATCCTGCACTATAATCCCCGGGAAAAGTCTTCCGACTCTCCCGGGGACGTTTCCCCGAATTCGGCTGAATTTCGCCAAATTCGGCTTCTAGGGGCGGTTTAGAAGGATCGTGAATCCTTAAGGAAAACACCTCGCTCTAGCTCGCTCTAGCTCTTGTTTTCGCATGGGTGGGAAACATATCCAAAGCACTCTCAAAGGGCGTGTGCGGGCGTTTATCTGTTACTCCCGTGGTCATTCCTCCGGCAAACACGGGGCTTTGGTGGGTTGCCGTACAGATTAATTCCGACCTTTTTAGCCATCTCCTCTGCCACAGTCTCAAATGTTTCTCCGTCGGCCACTTTCCATTCGTCTTCCATGTCTGCGAGTTTGGCAAGTTCGTTGAGTAGTTCCGGGTTCCACTCGTTTGATTTTTGAAACTCTCGCTCCAATTCCTTGGCTGTTTTTCTCATCGTTTTTCCCTCCTCCCGTTCCTATCTGTCGTAGGAGTGTCGTCCGTCTGCTTGGCTCCTGACCTTCTCGTAGCGGTCAAGGTTCCTGTCAACGTAATCACGGGCATAATACGTTAGGGCACCAGCAAATTCACCCATGGTCTTAAATGCCTCAATAGAGGTGTTAAGGGTTTTGAAGGTACCAGCGCGAAGCCGTTTGTCCCCGCTAGTATCAAAGGTCCCTTCGAGATAGCAGTCAATATAGATGCCCTCGTTACGACCCCAAACAACCGTTGCCTTGAAATCAAAATCGTAGTCGGTTAGTTCTCTGACGTTGCAGCTTTCGGCAAGCGAATAGTCTAGAATTTGCGTCGCTTTGGCGCAGTGTCCGCTTTTTTCTACGAGCTTAATAACCTCATAAAAAAGAGTTGCGCTCGTGTCTCTTTTAATGGCCATGCCGTTCAGCCCCTTTCAGTGTCGGTAGGTTCCATTTGTGCGCAGTCTAGCGTTTTCTGTCCAGCGAGATCGTGAGAGTATGTTTAGCGATCAGAGATATTTCTGCGCGGGGGGGATACATCATCAACAAAGTATCTGCCGACAAACGGGTTAAAAATCGCGTGAAAAGTATTGTTGTTATATTCAACAAGGTAGTCATTGTCACCCACTTTTTTAAGGACGGACACTTTTTTTAACACCTCATCCAACGAACGGATGTGTGCCTCCGTGGTGTATAGTACCATTCTAGGTTCCTCCTTCCATTAAAGTTTAGAGCATTTTTGGGCATTTATTCTCTCGAACGCTCTAGATCAAGATCAGGTTCCTGCTTGGGGCGAGGAAGTGCCCGGGCAAATTCTTTGCGGGCGTCGATGGGAGAAAGGCTGTCTCCATATGATGAAAGGAGTGACCGCACGATTTGCTTATATTCCTCGGTAGACTGGTCGGCGTGTTCACAGGCGCCGTGGCGAGCAGAGTATACCATGGCGGCGACTAGTGTTGCGCTGACGCTTGCGGCAGGATTGTCGTTCAACAGGCGCCAATAGTGGAGTGTATTTCGCGTGTGCACGTGTTTGCGGCCTCCTTTTCGTTACTTCGCTTGGGTTCCATTTTTGTATTCCCTCCTATCTCTGTTTTTGCGATTATCAACGCCCTCGCCCGTTGTCTGGGTCGCTGTCTTCTCGTGCTTGCGGCGGCAGTGATCTAAGACAACCTGCGTTACCTTGTACCTATCCCTGTGCCCATCTTAATCAGAGCCCCGGCCTCTCTATTGGGCCGGGTGACCACACCTATTAGCTTCGCGGCCTCTGGCAGTGGGCCCGGCCCCCAGTACATACGCGCCAGTTTGATATCCCGAGAAACCTCTAACCGATTATTTACCATTTCTACCATCCTTTCCATTTACCAATAAATCCTCAATTCCCAGCGCCAGCATGTCATCCATGTCGTCGGTGTTCGTTTTCTGTTGCTTTTCCGGCACGGCCAATCCTCCGCCACCCAGTCGTTCAAGTCCTTGGTTTAGTTTCTTCAACTCCTCCCCTATTCCCGCGTGGAACCGCACCGCTTCCTTGAGAAACCAACCCCTCGATGAAACAGGTATGCGCGAAAGTATCTCGTCCACATCCTCTTCGCCCTTGTTGGTGCGGAACGTGTAGACCGGCAATCGTCGTGCCCCCTTTCTATACGTGTATACACCCAAATACGCTTGGTAGTGCTACTTTGTAGGCACGAAAAAGAACCACTTGTATACACAAGCGGTCTTCTATCCCCTCAAGATGTATACAAACCCCGCGAAAACACCCCCAAGACCCTGCAGGCGCAAGTATACTAGATGTATACAAAACGCGGGTGTGAGATGTATACACCCAAATACCCTTGGTAGTGCTGCTTTGTGGGCACGAAAAAGAACCACTTGTATACACAAGCGGCCTTCTCTACCCTCAGGATGTATACAAACCCCTCAAAAACAGTCCTAAAACCTAGTAGCCGCAACCCTCTTTAGATGTATACACAGTCTGCTACCTGTCTGGCTCCTTATGCCTCGGTGTTTCTTGTTCCGCAATGACCTGCCGTGTTGTTCGGATAAAACCGTCCAATACGGCAGGATGGGTTTCCACTGTATAGTAGAGTTTTTTTTCTGATGGCAAGTCAAAACCTTTAGCCCAATTGTGGTTGTTTTGAGAAAACCGCCCGCCGTGGTCTTTTTTCAGAGTAGTGGCCAGCACCCAAAACACACGTTCTTTGCCGTATTCCGCAACAACTTTTTGGGAGGCCGCCAACAGATCATACCGGTAGAGCGCATAGTTGCTGTCTTTTATCGCTGCTTCTATTGCCCGAGCGCACTCTTGATTGAGGGCGTCGCTATCCTTCCAATGACTTATCGCGCCGTTTTTGTTCGCATAATCCATGCTGTGTCTATACAGTTCTTTGATCATCTTTCGGCGGAGCGGATACCCCTAGTTTTAACTATGGGGAGGAAGCGCCACCTTCTCTCCTTTCGATCAATAAAGTTTTGCCTTTTTCCAATAATCGCAGCTTTTTAACATTAACTGACGCACTTACTTTTACACCATTCAGCAGACGTAGATCAAAATATCCACTGGCCCGCCGCCCGAATATAAAGCATTCTTTGTTGTCAAACATCACCTTATCAAACAACTGGAATCCGTGGACATATCGCGGCGCTTTGTTGGTCTGCCGTTTCCCCTTCTTAGGGTTAGTCTTGTGCAGTTGGCGGTTTTGACCACGTACCTGCTTCAGGCAATACCAGTTATCCGCCGGTACCGACAAGGGATTGCCACTGATACACCTAGCGTCTACTCGGTGAGATTTTTCTAAGCCGTTTTGTATCCGGGCGTATTTAGTCAGGTAGCCATACGTCAGACCAACATTGGCATAAAGTTCTTTCAGCCTGTCATACAGTGCCCACCGCATGATACCCATAAAAGCGGCGTCCCTAAATGATTGCCCGCGCTTTATATCGAGCGCCAAGCGGCCTGCGTGGTAATCGCCATGGCAATCTTCGCAAAGCGTAATCAGATTACTCGGCGCGTTTCCACCTGTTTTTCGGCTTTCAATGTGATGGACATTCAGAATGTCGTGTTTGCAGGTTTTCCTGCCCTGACACTTGTGCCCGTCACGCCAGAGAACATATTCCCTAACATTCCAAAATCCCATCTGGTCGCCTTGCTGATAGTCTTTACCCTGAACATCGGGGTTTTTAATCTTTTGAATATCAAACTGGGCAACTTCAACAATTGTTTTTGTTACGGGCAGAATCGAGTGAGCCAAGGCAACAGTTTTGATATGTGTTTGTATTTTGTTCCCTACAGATGGCACCAACCAGCCTTCTCTTTTCTTTCGGTTCAGAAATCGCGGCTGGCGGTAACGGGTTTTGCGGTTTCTTCTGCTGCGCCGAAGCTGCCAGCGTGTCGCAAGTAAATCAACTATGTCTTTCCTCGGCACAACTTCCGCTTCGAACAAAACCTCTTGCTCCGTTGTAGCCGATATGCCAATAGTTTTGCTCCCAGCATCTACACCAAGAGTAACGGGTTGAGTATAGCCGCTGGAGCCGTAAATTAATTGGATAGTGAATGGTGTCCGCTTGACTACTTTCGCTTTGCCTTGCTTAAGTAGCATCCTTGCTTTTCTTGGATTGGTGGGCATCAGCGGCCTGCCGTGTTTGTTGATAACATAGACGAACATTTCGTCTGCCTCCTTTCAGAGTTAGGTGTCCATCGCCAATGTTAGAAAGGCTTGTCGTGTCGGCAGCACCGTCCCTACCCATCAGGACTTTTAACCACCGGCGGCAGTTGCATGAGACTTGGACTCGCATCCCATGGTGCCATGACCAAGCTAACGTAGTCCTTTGCGGACTTAGGCTAGTCAACCAAGACTTTTACAAGCCCCCGGCTTTAGCCGTGGGGTGGTTGACTAAACTGCCAGTCCGGACTTCTTGGCTTCAACCTCAGCCACCTTGAGAAAGCCCCGGGCATTGGCAAAGCGGGGATCCTTGACCACCATCGTCGTGGGGTGCAGGGTATTGAGAGCGTGCTCCAGTGCTACGGCGCCACCTCCCGCCAGAAAAACGGTATGGAAAAAGTTTATCTTGTTTCCCCAAACCGCTTTGAGACGATCTTTGATGCTGCGGGCCAACTCTCGCTTGACATCCTCTAAATCCCTCGACAAGTCCATTTCTTGGCCCTTGAAAACCAACTTGCCACTCTCAACCAACCTCATCAGTTCAGTTATGTCCAGCTTAGTGCCTGTCTTGCTCGTGAACAGCCTGTCCGCCGCCGTCTGTAGTTGTGACACTCCGACTGGTATGGTCCCAGATAAATCCTCTCGCAATACCAGCCGATCTTCTACCAAAAACACAATAAAGTCCGTGGTCTTGAATCCAACATCCACTAACCCGAGATAACTGCCCTTGGTTAGGTATTTTTGCCGGTCGTCCCAGATGGCGTGGTACACAGCGCCGGCCGCTTGCGGGAAAATGGTGGTTTTGGCAAACGAGATTCTTTTGTTGTCATGACCCTCCTTGTGGCGCACCGAGAGACTAACCCTGTTCAGCATTTCTTTGAATTCGTCCCTCTTGTGGATGTATTGCTCCAGAGGCAATCCGGTCACCATATGTACTTGAGAATGGCCCTCCGGAAACAGAAGCATCCCCGCTGCGGCTAAGAGTGCCTTGGTATTGGGGTGTGTGATTTTGTCTTCGTCGAACGCAAACGAAACATTCCGGCCCTCCCGCCTAGCCAGCTCGCCTACAAAAAACTCTCTTTTCCCCTCAGCATCGGAAATCACCAAATGGAGATTTCCCGCCGAGTCATGCGCGCCTCCACCGAACAGACCCGACAACGGCCTATCATAGGCCTCTCCTACCAACGACGGGAAGGACACCGTCCTGCCCACCTCGTTGATTCCTTTGACGTACCCATACCCTAGGTCAAGCCCTATTTTGAACATTCTCAATCCCCCTTTTCTGCTGCAAAATTTCGAGTATTACCTCTGCTATGGCTGGATCAAACTGCCCGCCCGCGCCTGCCCGGATTTCCTCAACGATTTGCTCCGGATGCAGTTTTTGCTTATAGTGCCTTCCCGCCGCCATCGCGTCCACGGCATCGCACACACCGATGATCCTAGCCATCAGTGGTATTTTTTCCCCGCTAAGGCCGTCCGGGTATCCTGTGCCGTCCCAACGTTCGTGGTGGTGCCTCACCGCCCGGACAATTTTGTCTAAAAAACCCCTAGTTATCAAAAAGCGGGCCCCTTGCTCCGCATGGGTCTCCATGATCTTCGTTTCGTCCCTGCTGAGGCCGGACGCTCGCATCAAAATATCTTCGGGAATAAGCAATTTCCCGACATCGTGCACCAAAGCGCTCTGCAAGGCTGTTTGCGTTTTTTGCGTAGATAAACCCATTCTCGCGGTCACAAGGTCGCACAAGCTCGCTGTGCCGCTGTGGTGCCACACTAGGTATTGCTCGTAGAACCGCGCCACCTCCGGCGTGAATATCCGCATGGCGCCATTATCGCTATAGCCCCGGGTCGTCTTAATTGTTTTGAATCCCTGAAAGAGCCCAAACTCTAAGTAGTATCTATCCAAAGCGACCTCCCAGTTGAAAAAATGTCTCTAACAGGGCCCCTACGAATACTGCGGGGACAAACGGCAACGCTTCCCGGGGCTTCCGCAACACCAGTGCATAAATGATAAAAACCGCACACGAGAGCAGCAGGACTACCCATATCCCTATCCCTTGGCCCAGGGCCATCGCGCTCAAAATCTTGACGTCGGCTCCCCCGATGCCGTTGAAGCGCCAAAACATGTACAGCACCGCAAACAAAACCACGGTGTGTGTGATAGCCAAAAGAAATTGCGGCCTCTCAACGGCCACTCTGGCCAGTGAAACCAATAAAAGGACCCCGGGGTACGCATTTCTCACCTGCATCCCCCGCCTATCCTCCAGTGCCGCGAAAAACAGCACCACGAGCACCAAAGCGTCTAACACCGTGGTCGACTACCTGTCACTGCCGCGCGGGGTCGGACCAAACAGACGCTTGTACGTGTCGATATCCAGGCGGTTTTTGATCCATTTCTGAGCTTCCCTTTTGGTTAAGGAAACGATGGCTTCGCCAACGGCAGCACTGTCCCCGCGCGGAGGGGAGTAACACGTATGCGCACCGCCCTTGCCGTGTATGAAAAATCTTCCGGCTTTGGTTTGGTACAGATCCTCACTGCAGAACGAGAAATAGCCATCGTTGACTTGGCTCTGCCATCTAGTTAGGTGCACTGCAGTGTCGGTGTCGTAAGCGAATCCGTTAATGATTTTTTTCATCTTTCTTCCTCCTTTTCGCCGTAAGTGGGCATAACTTTTTCCCATTTTTCGCGGTTCCGTTCTTTTTTTGACCCATTGTCCACCAAGCGTGGGGCAGACTGCCCGAACGTCGGCCCGTCAAGGGAAGAGGGAGGGTTGACATCCTCCCCATGGCTAAAGCCAGGGGATTCTAGGTATCGCTACCCAGATTTCCTGCTTCGCGGAAACGCGCCTTCACTTAAGCTTTTCAGCTTTCGCGCTGGTCTTACCGTTTCTCCACAGGCTAAAACCGCAAGCCCTGCGGCTAATACATTTTTTGCGGCGTTAATATCTCTGTCGTGGCGTTGATTGCATTCCGGGCAAGTCCACTCCCTGATAGCCAGCGGTAGTTGCGATATCGTGTAACCGCAATCAGAACACCGTTTACTAGAGGGATAGAACTTGTCTATCTTGACAAGCGTCCTGCCGTACCAATCAGCCTTGTATCCCAGTTGACGCACAAACTCACCCCAGCCCGCATCTGCGATTGATTTCGCCAGGCAGTGGTTACGCATCATGTTTTTTGCCTGCAAACTTTCCACGGCAATGACTTGGTTTTCGTCAATTATCCGTGTGCTTAGTTTATGCAGGAAATCTAGCCGCTGGTCTTTGACCTTGGCATGGATACGCGCGACCTTAATTTTAGCTTTTTCCCTGTTTTTTGAACCTTTCTGTTTTTTGGATAGTGCTCTCTGAGCTTTAGCAAGCCGTATTTCTTCCTTGCGGAAGAATTGCTGATTGCCAAACTTCTGCCCCGTGGAAAGGATCGCGAAATCGATTACCCCTAGATCAACACCAACACAGCTATCGATTTCAGGTGCTTGTGGAATTTCTTCTTCGACAAGAAAGGAAACGAAAAAACGCCTTGCCGCGTCCCTGGAAATAGTTACGGTGGAAGGCTCAGAAACTAGTGGGCGCGACCAGCGGATATCAAGCGGTTCAGACATTTTTGCGAGGGTTAGTTCCCCGTCCTCCCACTTGAAAGCACTCGAAGCAAACGCTGCTCGCTGTTTTCCGCTTTTTTTGTGGAACTTCGGGTATGCCCCTCTACCCTCGAAAAAATTAAGAAAAGCACGGTCTAAATGCCTTAAGGATTGCTGAAGGGTAACACTGGACACACCATTAAGCCACACGGTTTCTGGTTGGCGTTTCAAGGCGGTTAGTTGGGCAGACAAATTATTATAGTACAAACGCCGAGATTCCTTATAGTACGCATCGGTTTTGAGCCGCAAAGCCCAATTATAGACAAAGCGAACACAGCCAAAGGTTTTGGCGAACGATTGTTTTTGCTCTTCGGTTGGGTAGAACCGATATTTATACGCTCTATTCTTCATGCCTACCGCACACCTCTTTTGTTGCAATTTGTCCAGGTAAAGAAATGCCTTATATCCCCATAGCTGAAGCAAGGGGTTTTACGGCACGCTTGATAAATCAGCGCGGCGCGTTGTTTTATGCTCACCCCTTGACGGGCCCCCACACCACACTGGCCGCCAAGCTCCTGCATGGCAGGAGCTTCTGGCAAACGCCGAGTGTCGCCACTTGTCCCGGACACGACGCCTCGGGCATGGTGTCTCTCCCGGATAGCACAAGGTCCGTTAAGGACTATGTGCTAGTCAATGACTATCGTACCGGTCCGCGCCAAGGCTCTATCTAAAACCAGTGGACCTTGATCTCTCATTTGGGTAACCACTATCCCATTGACGGGTATATCCATTGAAACCTCGAAGGATTCCCCGCCTGCAAAATCCAACCAGATGTAGAGCGCGGAATTTTCCTTACCCGGGTTCGTGTAGTTAAAGTTTAGCGTGGCCCCTCCGTTGTTCGGTCTTACCTGCCGCGAGGTGGGGAAAACGAACATCTGTCCCATGCCCTGGAAACGGTTGAGCACATGCACCGCCCGAACCCCGATAACGGGTCTGTTCAGGGTATAGGCGAGGGTGATGGTCATGTCGTAGTTTTTGTTGGCAGGTCTCCATAGACGGGTGAGCACATATTCTCGGTCTCTCTCCACCGTTATGCTGCCATGAAGGCTGTCCCAGTGTCCAGAGGGCACCAGCACCCTCCGTATTTCGGTGACCGGAGGCACCAGAATCGGCGGTGTTACCACAAAGGTCTGCCAACCCCACTGTGCCGGCATCTCCGGAGAAGTTTCCACCCATTCATGATGGAATACCGGGGGGGCATACGCGATGCTCCACCGTTCAGGCGTGAGCTCTATTATTTGATCTTCATACCGTGCGGGGATGGCCGCCGCAACTTGTACGCTTTGCACAGTGGTCACTGGAGGCACCCAGACGGTGTCCCACCGCTCTGAGTCAACCTCTACCGGATGGTTTTCGTATCGCGCCGGGATAGCCTCCGCCACCTGCACCCTTTCTACCACCGTCCCGATGGGCACCGAACGAAGCTCGTACCGAGCAGGAATAGCCTCCGCCACCAGCACACTCCGCACCTCGGTAACCGGAGGAACCCAAATAGCCGGAGATACCACAAAGTCTCGGAATTCACCTTGTGCCGCTCGTGCGGCGACAGCAGGGGAAGTTTCCACCCAGCGCCATTCGGTGACGGCGGGGACAGTGGTCTTTACATCCATCACGTGCGTCTCCCACAGTCCCGGCGTAATAATCACTTGCCTGTCTTTCCACTCCTCAGTCGTAAACACGACATGGGTAACGGGCAGCGATACCGCCGCATATCCCTGCACAGACTCGCGCCAAGAGGACTCTGTCACCTGCCTCGTTTCTGTCCTGCCCGGCACAACAACCACGTTCCGCCAACCGCCTTGCGCGGCTCGCGCGGCTACGGCGGGGGACGTCTCTACCCAGCGTCTTTCTGTAACAGCGGGAATTGTTCTCCCGGGGGTTATGACTGTCGTCCTGCTTTCATACCGCGCAGGGACGGCCGCCGCTACCTGTACCATGCGCATCTCGGTTGTCGTAGGCACCCAGACGGTTTCCCACCTGCCCGGCGCTATTTCCACCGTCCTGTCCTCATACCGCGCCGGAGTAGCCCCCGACACCATAACCATCTGGGGCATGGTCAACGGAGGAACCCATCTCCATTCCGTCCGACCGGGTACAATTACAACAGTCTGCCATCCGCCCTGTGCGGGCTGTGCGGCTACGGCGGGGGACGTCTCTACCCAGCGGGTTTCGGTGACGGCGGGAATCCATTGAGAAATCCAAACCAGACGCAGGTTATCCCATTCGTCAATCTCCGCCCCCCAGAATCCACCCCATCCGCCGGGCGAAATTACAACAGTCTGCCATCCGCCCTGTGCGGGCTGTGCGGCTACGGCGGGGGACGTCTCTACCCAGCGGGTTTCGGTGACGGCGGGAATCCACGTACTTTCCCACCGCCCAGGGTCAACTTCTACTGAGTGAAGCTCATACCGCGCCGGGATGGCCTCTGCCACCAGCACACTCCGCACCTCGGTAACCGGAGGAATCCAGACATTCTGCCAGCTGCCCGCCGATGCCGCCACCACCCTGTCCTCATACCGCGCCGGAATGGCGTCAGCGACCAGCAACCATTGATCCATCATCAGCGGAGGGATATAGCGCGATTCCGTCCTGCCTTCCGTTGTCGTGGTACGAGCCTCATACACGGCAGGGACCGCGTCCGCGATCAGTGTCCGCCGCGTCTCCGTGACCGCAGGTATCAAAGTGTGAGTCCACCCCCCGGGGGAAACTTCGATGGTATGTACTACGCCCAGCGCAGGACGCGCAGGAGATGTTTGTATCCAGCGATTTTCCGTAACGGCCGGAATTGTCCTGCCGGGCAATATCTCAACCACCCGGTCTTCCCAACGCGATGTATCTACCCAAACTCGCCCTACCACCTGACCCGGTGGTCGCCGCAGCCACGCCGCCTCGCTAGCGCTGGCCGGCAACACACTTAACAAGAGCAGGATAGCGACTCCAACCCTAAAAAAACGTGCTTTTCTCATAACTCCTCCTGTCCGGTTAATCCGGCAATTTTCTCGGCGTAGCCACACCAGCTGAGAGAATATTGCCAAGAGCGGCACGGACAACAACCTCGTCGTTCACTATCCCTATCGTGAAGGTTGCCCCCACGACTCCTGCCCGTGCGAATGTCTCAGCAGCCATGGTGCGGGCCGCCTGCTCGTCTAGCACATGCCGCCCTTGCGCCAACTCAGCCCTATCCAGCCCCGCCACGGATATATTCACCGCTATTTCATCGCATAACCGCGCCAGCTGGCTGCGCACGGCCACTGCCGTTGAAATTTGAGATGCCGCTGACAGGAACAAAATAGCCACGAACATCAGAAAAAGGAGAGTCAGAAACACTGCCTCTCCCCGCCTATCTTTGACTAGAGATCTCATGGACCGTCCGCCAACCACAGAGAACTGGTTGCCCGTGTCGTATGCGTCTGTCCGCCCAATAGGATAAAGGTGTACGACACCTCCACCGTCAAGACCTCCCGCCTGTTGTCCAGGGAGGCTAGGGCGGTAAGCCTGTCCCCTAGTTGCCAGCCAGCAACTCCCTCTCCGAACCGCACCACAGCAGTTGTCGCGGCCACCTCGGGAGTGGGTGAGCGCGTCCCCACCCGCGCCCCCTGCAAGGCCGCCTCGCTTACCCATGTCTGCATCGTGGTGCTGGTGGACACATTGACCATGGCACCCAGCAGCAGCAATATAATGGGGATCAGTGCCGCCACGGTGAGCATCTGAGAAGATCCCCGCCTGTCTTTTTGTAGGCTCATGTTCGTTACGGCGTAGGTGCGCCCACGGTGGTGAACAGTGTCTGTGCCCGTGTGAGGACGTTGGTGACTATGGTGGCAACGTTCGTACGAATGACAGGGCTCACCACCGTTATGATCCCTGCCGTTATGGCTATCAGCCCGATGGCGGCCAAGAGCTCACTAGACGCGCCTTTTTTGCACTCCAGAAGATCCGTTACTTTGAAATACACCTTGTTTGTTAGCTTATTCAACACTTTTCTTTTCCTCCTTAGTTTTATATTGACCTAGAAAATCTCGAACAGTCCTCCCAACGAAAGAATAAGCGGCAGTGAAAAAATCACTATTATGGGCAAGAAATACCCTAGAAAAATGGGGAAAAACAGGTTGTTGTCTAGCCGTCCCGCTCGTTCTATGCGCTCGTTTCCTCTTACTTCTTCTACTTCCGCTAGAAACTCCTCCAAATAGTGCTTGGTATCCCCTCCTCCCGTTTCCCGTCCTTCGGCAACCAGCGCAATAAAGCGGTTGAAATAGATATTCAGTCCGTTTTTCGCTGTTGTCTCAAACACATCTTGGACTGACTTGCCCGCGTCGATCTCGTTTTGCGCGTCATAAAACAGTCTCCCTACCACCCCCTTTAAGTTTTTCGAGAGGTGCAGAATCACGTTTTCCGCGCTCATCCCCACCTCTAACCCACTGATGAACATCTCCACCGCCACTGGCAATTCGTTTTCTGTCATAAAACTATCTTTGTAGGCCTCGATGGGACTGCGCCAGCTTGTATAAAAAAGGATTGCCGACCCCATTGAAATAAGCAAAAAGTTCACTAGGTTAAGGCCGCCTGTTATCAAGCCGGCGACAACGATTAACAGCAAAAACATCGCCACCGCCACAGCCATCGTTGCCAGCTCGGCTACATTGTCTACCTTGACCATCAACAGCTTGATCCCACCTACCGCTCTCAGCTCTCTGTCCCATACCTGTATGCTCTCCGCATGAAGCCCCGCCTTTTCGAGGTGCCGCTTGGAAAAAATAGCTTTCATTCAACCCCCCCCCCTGCGGGTTAGCGGCCGCAGCACGTAAAGCTCAACATGAATACATCCCGCCACCACCATTCCCACCAAACACCACCTAGCTGACAGCAGGTAGTGCCCCTCTACCGTTGGCAGCAACAGCGAGGCAACCATCGCCAACATGATCGTTCTCCTACTCATTTAGACATCTCCTTATCGATTTTCCGTAAAACATAGAGTGTGGCCGCCACAAACGAGAGAATAGCCATGGTCGCTACCGTCTTGCCGATGGGAGAGGTATAAAACTCCACAAACTCTGGGCTCGATGTCATAGTGCTCACGGTCATAAAAAGCATTATCCCTCCCATGCTGATCATCAAGGACTTGGACTGCGCCGTCTGCGCATTTACTTTGTTTGCCATTTTGGCCTTCAGGGATAGTCTTCCCGCCGTCCTCGTACACATCCTGGACAGGTCCGACTTCACTCTCACCGCAAACAAGGCACAATCTACCCACGAAGATATGTAGGCGCTGGGGATTTGCTTGACCCCCTCTAGCGTCGCCTCGATGCTTTCGCCGCTCTGTAACCCAGCCACCACCCGGTCGAGGTAGTTCCTCAGCGGTCTCTCCGCACGCGCCGCCGCCCGGATAAACGCCGGCTGAAACGCTTGCGTTACTTTCAGGTGTAAACTTAGCGACCTCATGAAATCCGCAAACTGTACCTCCAGAATTCTTAGGCGTCGCGAGGCCATGACATCTAGCAGGTATCTCCCGATGGCCACCGTCACAACGGGTAGGACTATCGCCAGAAACGCATAGCCGTAGCACACCGCTAAAGCAGCGACCACAACATTCCCTAGCACAAACCACAACAGCAGATCCTCTGGGTCGCTCATGTTCCCTGCCAGCGTCAGATTATTTCCTAACGCGGCGACCGCCTTGTCAATCCCGAGCATCCCGCCAATTGAGAACCGGCCGTCTTTTTTCGTGGTTCGCAGGCGCTCCAGACGGAGCTTAAGCCTAGTCTTTTGCTGTTCGAGGTGCGTGGACACAAGAAACAATAGCATAAACAACGAAAGCCCTAATAATGCGGCAATTAGCACTGCTTTCTTACCTCCCGGAGCAAATACTCACCACAAGCATCCGTTCCCGTTATTTCTATGACCTCGCCCAACATCCATCCGGCCTTGTTGCCCGTCTCATCCTCGGCCACCTTTAAATACACCACCACATGCACTGCCCGAGACAGGAGCTTGCGAACGATCTTTTCGTCCAAATTTTGGTGTTCTTGAATCAACATCTCCATTCGCAGGAGGGCATCCAGGCAACTATTGGCGTGTATCGTAGTCATTGACCCCCGATGCCCGGAGTTGAGCACATGAACAAACTCATACGCGCTTCGTGGAGTGCGGATCTCGGTCAGTATTATGCGATCGGGGTCGGCTCGCAGACAATCCCTAAGGATATTTGAGTACGTTATTTCCTTGGACTCGCCGCCGCCTTCCCGCGTCTTGAAGTAGTACACATAAGGCAGGCTGAGCCGAATTTCCCGCGTATCCTCAAGCACCGCTACCACATGTTTCTGCTGTATCTCAAAGCCCAGCGCATTAATAAACGTGGTCTTGCCCGCCCCGGTTTCACCCGCCACAATGATGTTCTTGCGATCCCGCACCGCTTGTTTGAAGTACCCCTCCATGGCACCCAGTCCCTGTACGCTATACACGAGGTCCCCCAGCGGGCTGTTTAGCCTGTTGTGTTTTCGGATAATTATGACCGGCTTTTCGGACTGCGGAGGAATCACCAACAACGCCCGCGACCCATCGTACAACTCCGCATCCTGTGACGGAGACGACATAGTAAGAGACTTGTTCAGAGGTGCCAGTATGCGATCCTGCAGTATGCGCACCGCTTTCTCGTCCTGGAAATGCTCCTCTGCGTCTGTTTTCACCCCCCGCTTTTTGAACATTATCTGTGTACCTAACACAGAAATGTCCGTTATGTCCGGATCGTCTAAGTGTTTCTCTAATATCCCCAAACCGTATAGACGTTGGTACAAAAGGTCGCTATACTCGTCTAACATCCCCATTTCGTAGGGGTAGCGACGTTTCAGCAACTCTTCGGCCTCGCGCCGCAACGCACCCTTTATGTCCGGCTTGCCGTGATGCTTAAGCATTTGTTCTCGTATCTCGGAGGCCAGCAGGTCTACATCCATACCACTATTAAGTTTTTTGCCCAGCGTTCTTAAGCTCAATTGAGACCGCTGCCTTTTGCTAGCGCAGCCATGACCGTGGCTATTTTAGCGTCCTTATACCCGCCGAAGCTCTTGAACTCCGGAATGCGGGCAACCACCGGCAAGGAAAAACCAGCCGCGCCGATGTATTTCTCCGTCACGGTGGGGCGGAAAACCGCGCTCATCCTGTTTACGATGAGCGCGGCCCGGCTCAAGTCGGCAAAAGCATTGCCCTGGAGATAATCCATCATGCCAAGGGTACGCGACACTGACGCAATGCTGTCCTCGGTCACCAGCAGCAGTAAATCCGCCGCCCTAAGCGCCGCCACCACACTCTCGGTCAGGTAGGACTGCGTGTCTATCACCACGTAGTCATAGCGTTCACGCAAGTCGGCTACAACAGACAGCACCGCCTCGTGAGAGACCATCTCAGCCGCATCCGGAAAACCCCCGGTCAACACGTCAAAACCTTCCTGCGGTGGACGCTGAATGGAGAGGTCAATACCCCCCTCCTGCAGGAAAATATTCTTTAGGTCTACCTCTAGCGTCGCCGCCATATCTCCGGGTGAAAAATCTACCTCGACCACTACCACCTTGTTTTTGCGCGATAAAACCCCGGCCAATGCCAGGGCTATGGTACTCTTGCCCACTCCACCTTTAGGGCTGTATACAGTTATTGCTTTGCCCACCAGCTCATCACCAGACGTAGCGCGGAAGCCCCTGAATTCATTCATGGGGAGGAAGCGCGGCTCCGTCCTTTTCCTTTCTATGCTATTTTTGCTTTATCGTACTGCCAGCCGTCGGCTCTTTGCAGCAACCGGAAATACTCGTGGCTGATACCTTGACAAATACGGCTGCCAGAAACGTCTTTTAGATCAAAGTATCCCCTCGCTCTAACTGCAATGCGCCCAGTATGGGTACCCTGATATTTACCGCGCAGAATATCTGCCTTGACTATATCGTTTGTCTGAAAACCGAAGTGATTCTTCTTGTTTTGTCTGTGACCTTTCGGAAAACCATATTTGTCTGTGGTACACATCCGTCTTGTGCCTCTGCCTGTCGCTTTCCAGATTGAGACATACTTTTGCCCGATTACAAGATTTGCCGGGGTGCTAGCGCCCACACAACAAGCATCGTAATAGTGGGTTTTCGGAAAGTTATGCTCAATGCGCTGTTTCTTGGTTCTGGCACCAGTGCCACATTCAACCGGCAACGTGGTTTCTTTTAGCCGGGTAAATAATCGCCATCTGGTTGCGTTCATCATGGCAACGTCCCTTAATGGTGATTTGGCCTGTTTTTGGATTTCAGGGTAGCCAAATTCTTCCGCTGTCTTGTTGCCCTTAGCATGGTTACACGGGCGGCAGGCTAATGTTAGGTTGCTGATTCTGTTGCTGCCTCCTATTGACCTAGGTGTAATGTGTTCAATTTCCAGCGGTGTGTCGGTCTTACCGCAGTAGGCGCATTTGCGTTTCCACTTTTCCAACAGGTACTCCCTGACCTCGTAACCCAAAAGTTCGCCTTGCTGATACTCTATCCCGGCAATGCCAGGGTTTTGCAGTAGTTGGGTGTCGAATTTAGCATGTTCGATACTAATTGCGGCTATAGGCAACAACCTTTGCAATTTGGCGGCAACATTACTGACCTGGTTAACCCTGGCTTGAAGCGATGGCGGTAGCCAGCCTTTTGGCCTTGTGCGATTGTCAAACCGTTTCTCGCGGTACCTAGTCTTCCGGTTACGCCGGCTCCGGCGGTGGGCCCTTCGGTCGTCCAATTTCTCTTTGATGCCTGGCTTGTGATGTAGTTCTGCTAGCAGAATTGCCGTCGAGCTCTCGGAATCAATTTCCCGCAGTACCGCTAGTCCCGTAGTTTTGCTACCTGGGTCAAGTTTTAAACGTAGCGGTTGAAGTTGGCTTTGTTCTACCGTCCGATCTTTGAGCCGGATAGTAAACGGCGACATTTTATGCACCACTGCGCGACCGCGTTCCAGTAGTAAGCGTGCGCGTTTTTCTGTGCAGGGCATTAATGGGTTCTTGTGTTTGTCTAGTACAAATACAGCCATCTTTTTCTCTCCTTTCGGAGCCCCTTAAGGGGCTGGTGACGCTAATTCTAGTCTCTCCTCGCCAATGTTATCTTAGCTTGTCATGTCCGGTACACTGCTCGTACAACCCCTACTTGCTGTTTAATACCGGACGACAGTGCCTGGAGCTGGAGAAGTACTCCAGGGTGTCGTGGCTAAGATAACATAGTCCTCGTGGGACTTAGGCTGGTCATAGTAGGGCTTTTGCAAGCCCCCGGCTTTAGCCGTGGGGTCTATGACCTCCTAACAATCTTAAATGCTCGTGACGACAGGGCTGGCGCCAATTGCAGCAGATCGTTTATTCCGGCCTCCAGCGTCAGGTAGGTTTCCCTGCCGGCCGCTGTCTGGCCCACGACCATAAAGCCCTCCAGCAGCTGCGCCTCTCCCGCGTGGTCAAACACGATGATGGCCACCACGTCGCCGAAGACAACTCCCGTAGCCTCCTCTATCGGCGCTGTTATCGTTATGAACCCGTTGCCTGGCTGCGGACTTTGCCGTTCCCTACCCACAGCAGACAGGGGGATAAGGTCGCCCTTAGCTCTACCTATGGTCACAGTCTTGCCGATTACCTCTGCCTGCGCAGAGGCAACGCCTGCTACCAGCGCTGAGACGGCGGGTATCCTTTCCGTCCTCAGCATTTCCGCCGAGATAACTGTTCCTGCGGGGATATCTTGCCTTGCTACGACCATCGGCCGAGTAACCTCCCGTTCTTGCAGAAACAAAAATATGGTTAGTGCAAAAATAACGCTGGCGATCATGGCTATTTTGATTGTTTTTTTCAAAAGATCCCCTCTCTCCTGTTTTTTTGGCAAAACAAAAAGGCCCGCGCGGCCTTATGAATGCTACCTTCCCCCGATTTCTCTCACGACCATACCCGCCGGCAAATAATGACCTCTCTCGCCGCCTCCTAGACGAGCGTGAGCTCCCTCTTCGTACTTGATCTCCAGAGAAACCTTTACAAAACCGTACGGCCTGTATTGAGGATCCTCATAATCGATTATGGCGATCACCCAGTTCTCCTTGTGGGTTACGGTCGGCGCGGTATATGGATCGCCGCCGCCGGCGAGCCTCAGGGTAACATCCACCGCGTCCCCAATCTGAAGCGTTCCGGCAGTCGCCCGGGACACGGCAAAGAAGATGAATTCGTACCCCGGTTTCGGGCTGCGGGGTTTCGGTTTAACGTCTGTTACGTCCGCGGGAGAAAGGATGTCCCCTGCTGTTTTGTTTGAGAGCAGGTACTTGCCCCAAACGCTTTCTAGGGTGTGTATGGCCCCGCTTGGGACGGTGTCGACGGGCCACACCTTTAACCAGGCCAGACCTTCCTCGATGCGCGTTCCTGCGCTAAGATTCACTCCTGCTATTGCTACCCAGGTGTACCTCGACGCCACTATAGGGGCTCCTACCACCGCGGCGGCAGTTAAGACGACCAACACCAAAACAACCCCAAGCCCGCTCTTAATTGCCCTTGACAAAGAAATCCCTCCTAGTT
>Ga0207951_100469_pt1 | contig 20105 bp, 21 predicted proteins | sample Subbio12Aug_8Bad_FD_184830 | JGI IMG/M metagenome (GOLD analysis project Ga0207951, IMG submission 184830) | Serpentinite rock and fluid subsurface biosphere microbial communities from McLaughlin Reserve, California, USA - CR12Aug_8Bad (SPAdes) | ecosystem: Environmental > Terrestrial > Deep... | reverse complement strand
GCGCGAGGCGGGCGGCTATTTTGGCGACTGGGCCGGCAACGAGACCGTCTACGCTCAAGAGGGGTTAGCGACTACCAAGGCGCTTTTACCCGAGGTGCTGCGGCTCATCGGTGAGCGCGACTAACCGGTGCGCCGGCTGCTATCTGGCTGACACGCATTGGTTAGACTGGTGCCATGGAGATCGTCCGCCGCAAGACTGTGACCGTCTGGGTAGGGGGGGTGCCGGTCGGCTCGGACTACCCCATCGTGGTGCAATCGATGACTAACACCGATACCGCTGATGTGGCCGCGACCACGCAGCAGGTGGCGGAGCTAGCGCAGGCCGGGAGCGAGATCGTCCGCATCACCGTCAATAATCGCGAGGCGGCTAAGGCGGTGCCGGAGATCCGCCGCCGCCTTGATGACCTGGGTTGGCCGCACGTGCCGATTGTGGGCGACTTTCACTATAACGGCCATATTCTGCTGCGTGAATTCCCCGCTGCTGCCGCGGCGCTGGCTAAGTACCGCATCAACCCCGGCAATGTGGGTGCGGGGAGGTATCACGACGCTAACTTCAAGACTATGATCGAGGTAGCGCTGGAGTTTGATCGCCCGGTGCGGATCGGCGTCAACTGGGGCTCGCTCGATCAGCAGCTCTTGACCCGCTTAATGGACGACAACGCCAAGTTAGCTCAGCCCTTAACAGCAGGCGAGGTCACCATTCAGGCCATGATCGAGTCGGCGCTTAGATCGGCCGAGTTGGCTGAGTCCTACGGGCTAGCCCACGACAAGATCGTGATTAGCACCAAAGTTAGCGTAGTGCGCGACCTGTGGGAGGTATACCGCCGGTTGGCCGCCCGCTGCGACTATCCGCTGCACCTTGGCCTCACCGAGGCCGGTATGGGGGTCAGAGGTATCACTGCTAGTGCCGCCGCGCTGGCGGTCTTGCTGGCCGAAGGGATCGGGGACACCATCCGCGTCTCGCTCACGCCTGAGCCGGGCGCCTCGCGCACTAAGGAGGTCGAGGTGGCCCAGGAGGTGTTGCAGGCGCTAGCCTTGCGCCAGTTCGCCCCCAGTGTGACCGCCTGCCCTGGCTGTGGCCGCACCACCAGCACGCTGTTTCAGGAGATGGCCCGCGATATTCAAGCCTACCTTAAGGCCCAGCTGCCGGTCTGGCGCAACCAGTACCCCGGCATCGAGACGCTCAAGGTAGCGGTGATGGGTTGTGTGGTCAACGGCCCAGGCGAATCTAAACACGCCGATATCGGCATTTCGCTCCCCGGCACCGGCGAGGATCCCCGCGCCCCGGTCTACCGCGACGGTAAGCTGTTTACCACTCTGCAAGGCCCGGCCATCGCCCAGGAGTTTAACCGGCTCCTGGAAGTTTACGTGCAAGAGCGCTTCGGCCAGTAGCTGGTAGTGGGAAGTAGGTAGTGGGAAGTAGGCAGTGGGGTTTTCCTACTTCCCACATCCCACATCCCACTACCTACAACCTGTCGCCGACCTGCTGGAATTTCAACCGTCAGCTTACAGCCTTCGATTGTGGCGAGCGTTAATTTTGCTTGCGAGCAGCCTCCCGTAAACTTAGCCCGTGCGAGGCAGCGACATTGCGCTTAGGCAAGCTCTGCGCTATTGCGATGAGCTGACCCGGCGGCACTCCAGCACCTTTTACCTCGGTTCGCGCCTGTTTCCGGCCCGGCAGCGCCAGGCGGTGAGCGTGGTCTATGCCGTCTGCCGCAGTGGCGACGACGCCGTGGATGAGGCCGAGTCGGCAACCGCGGGGCGCGAGCGCCTAGCCCACTGGTGGCAAGGGGTCGAGCGCGCCTATGCCGGAGAGCCCTGCCCGGATGAGCCGCTCGAGCTGGCCCTAGCTTGGGTGCTGAAGCACTACGAGGTGCCTAAAGAGGCCTTCACTGAGCTTTATCTGGGCTTTCGCTCCGACCTTGACCCACAACCGTTTGAAGATCTTGAAGAGTTGCTGCTCTACTGCCGCCGGGTGGCCGGGGTGGTGGGCTTGATGGTGGCGCCGATCGCCGGCTATCGCGGTGGCGAGGCGACGCTGCAAAACGCCTTGGCTTTGGGGCAAGCTATGCAGCTGACCAATATCTTGCGCGATGTCGGCGAGGATCTGCTTCGGGGCCGCTGCTACTTGCCCAAGACACTTTTGGCACGGCACGGCGTAACCGTCGCGATGTTGCGCGAAGGTCGCGTGACTGAAAGCTACCGCGCACTCCTGGAGGAGCTGGCAGAGCTCTGCCGTCAGCTCTACCGGCAGGGTTGGCGCGGTATCCCTAAACTGCGCGGGCCGGCCGCTAGCGCGGTGGCGGTAGCAGCCTTGAACTACGAGGAGATTCTGCATAAACTGCGGCAGAACGGCTACGACAACCTGACCCGCCGCGCGCACTTAAGGCCGCTCGAGCGCTTAGCCCTGATCCCGCGAGCCGTCTATGGCGTGCTCAGCCAGAGCCTGGCGTAAGCTAGTGGGTATGCCGGACTACGACGTGATCACCATCGGCGCCGGGCATAACGCCCTTATTGCTAGCGCCTACCTGGCCCAGGCAGGCCACAAGGTGGCGGTGTTCGAGCGCCGCGACATGGTCGGCGGGGCGGTCTCCACCAAGGAGCTGGTGCCCGGCTACCGCTTCGATCTGGGCGGCAGCGCCCATATCCTGATTCGTCTGACGCCGATTGTCGAAGAGTTAGGGCTAGCACGCTTCGGCCTGGAGTATATCGATATCGATCCGCTCTTTTTTGCACCCTACCCCGACGGCGATGCGGTATTCATCTACCGGAGCGAGGAGCGAACCGCTGAGGCGCTGGAAACCAAGTTCCCCGGCGAGGGGGAGGCCTACCGGCGCTTTCTCAACTACTGGCGGCCCTTTGCCAACGCGGTTAAGGAGCTGTTTTTAACGAGCCCCAGCCCGCTCAATCTGGGGCGGAAGCTAATTTTCGGCAAAGCCTTTCGCCAGGACTGGAAGCGTGCCCTGCCGCTGATACTGAAACCCTACGGCGAGGTGGTGGACCACTACTTTAAGGAGGAGAAGGTCAAGGCCCCGCTGGTCTGGATGGCGGCGCAATCCGGCCCTCCGCCCAGCGAGCCGCTTAGCAGCCCGTTCTTGCTCTGGCACCCGCTCTACCATCAGGGTGGGATGGCGCGGCCACGCGGCGGCTCGGGGAGGCTCACCCAGGCCCTGGCCGAGCATATCGCGGCTCACGGTGGGAAGGTCTTTACCAGCGCGCCGGTCGAGCGCATTCTGGTCGAGGCTAACCGCGCTACCGGCGTGGTGGTGGCCGGACAGGCCTACACCGCCAAGGCGGTGCTGGCCGGAAGCCATGCCGTGGAGACATTTACCAAGCTGCTGGCGCCCGGAGAGCGCCCGCCCGGCGCAGTCAATATGCGAGTTGGCAACGGCTTTGGCGCCATCATCCGCCTGGCCCTAAGCAGCAAGATCCGTTACGCCGCCCATCCCGGTGACGAGGCGCGGCACGCCTTGCAGCTGATCTGCCGCGACCGGGCCCAGATTAATGCCGCCTATGGCGACTATCTCAAAGGTGAACCGAGCCGTGATCCGGCCATTGTAGCTATGAGCTTCAGCGCGGTCGATGACACGCTGGCCCCGCCTGGCGGCGAGGTGCTGTGGCTGTGGGCGCAGTACTTTCCTTACGAGCTAGCAGGCGCTAAGTCCTGGGATGATATCGCCCCGGCGGTCGAGGCCTCAATCCTTGAGGCTTTTGAGGCCTATGCCCCCGGCACTAAGGAGAAGATCGTCGGTTCGCTCTTTCAGCACCCCTTATGGCTCGAGCGCGAGCTGGGCCTCTATCGTGGCAATGTGATGCACCTGGAGATGAGTCTCGATCAGATGTTTGCACTGCGCCCCTTTTTAGGGGCGGCAGAATATAAGACCCATCTCAAAGGGCTCTACCTCACCGGTGCCAGCACCCATCCGGGTGGCGGCATTATGGGCGCCTCGGGCCGCAACGCTGCGCGGGTGGTGCTGAGGGCGCTGGGAAAGCGGGCTTAGCGTGACACTACCGGAGTCGTTAAAGTCATCCGCCTTGCTGCTTCGCCCCTGGTGGCGGGGGGTGCTGGTGTTATGGGCCGTTAGCATGGTCCCGGCTCCGCTCATCCCGGAGCAGTTTCCGCTGCTGGCCTACCTCAGCACCAGCCTGTTGGCACTCGGTGTTTTGGGCTATGCGCTCGAGCGCTACGGCCTAAGGGCGCTAGGGTTGTTGGCGGCAGCTCTGGCCTTTGGCGTAACCATCGAGTGGGTGGGGTTTACCACCGGCGTGCCGTTTGGCGCCTTCCAGTACACCGCGCCCGGTCCGAGCATACTAGGGGTACCTATCCTGGTGCCGCTCGGCTGGTGGGCTCTAACTATGGTGGCCCTGTCGGTCGTCGGCGCCGCCTATCGCCTGTGGTTGGCGCCGCTGGCGCTGGTAGCCTGGGACTTAGGCCTCGACCCCTTGATGGTCGCCAAGGGTTTCTGGGTCTTTGAGGCCGGCGGATGGTACTACGGCGTCCCGCTGAGCAACTTCTTGGGCTGGTACCTGTCGGGCTGGCTGCTCTCGGCGCTGCTGCTGAGGCTCGAGCCGCGCCTTAAGCGCGACGCCGCGCCCGAGTTGCAGCTGGTCTACCTGGCACAGGCGTTTTTCATGACTCTGGGGCTGATCTTTTTCGGCTTAGCCGGAGCGGCTCTGGTTACGCTGGTTGCGATGGGCCTGTTTATACTGCCGCTGCTAACTAAGAGGCCGGGCCGTGCCTCATGAGCTATGCCGAGCATCTGCGCACCCTGCTGGCACGTGAAATAGAAGCCGTTATCGCTAGGGTGCTACCGTGGTTGATCCGCCGCTCGCTGGCCACTAAGCTCCACGCCGTGTACCTAGCACAGCCTGCGCGGCTCCCTCCGGGAGGGGTAGTGCTGGTGGCCAATCACCATAGCTGGTGGGACGGTTATCTAGTCTGGTTTTTGCTGCAACGCTTGGGGCGCAAGCTGACGGTGATGATGGACCGGGAGCAGCTTAAACGCTTCCGCTTTTTCCGGCACTTGGGCGCTATCGCTCATACCGAAGTTCGCCTGGCACTGCGTCGGCTGGCTGGTGGCGAGGTGGTGCTGATCTTTCCCGAAGCGGCGCTCAGACCCGCCGGATGGGTCGAGAATCTCCAGCCTGGTGCCGTGTTCCTGGCCGAACGCGCAAAAACCCCTATCGTGCCGCTCGCCATCCGTGTGCTGATGCGCGGCGCCGAGCACCCCGAAGCGCTGCTGAGCCTGGGCGAACCGCTACCGGGAGACGGGGAGCGGGAAGTGTTAAAGGAGAGCCTCGGGCACGCCCTGAACACGCTCCTAGCCGATCTTGAGGCACGGGCTAAGGGAGATCCCGAACAGCCGCCGTCAGGCTGTGACAGGCTGCTGGGCGGAGCGCAGAGCACGCATAACAAGATGGCCTGGGTGGAGCGGCTATGGACGCGCTGATCGGGCTGGCGCTCGGCTTTTTGGCCGTGCAGCTGCTGACTTTGCTGAGCAATCTGCTGACTTTTCCGGTGCTCCGTTTAGCATCCGGGGCGTTAACCCCGAACGCGCCGAAGGTATCGATACTTGTTCCGGCCCGCAATGAGGCTCATAACCTTCCTGAGACCCTGCCACGGCTGCTGGCTCAGCCGGTCCATGAACTGATTGTGCTAGACGACCATTCGACCGATGGCACCGCTGAGTTGGTAGCTGAACTGGCTAAAGCTGAGCCGCGGCTGAAGCTCCTGCGGGGCCAAGCCCTGCCGAGCGGTTGGAGCGGTAAGAACTGGTCCTGTCAGCAGCTGGCCGAGGCCGCCGGCGGCCAGGTCTTAATCTTCACCGATGCGGATGTCTTCTGGGAGCCTGGTGCCTTGCAGGCACTGCTGGCTTTCCAGGCCCGTGAGCGTGCCGACTTCGTCAGCGTCTGGCCGCGCCAGCTCACCAGCACGTTGGCCGAGCGCTTGGCCGTGCCGATCATCGACCTGATTCTGCTAAGCTGGTTGCCGTATCTGGGGGTCAAGTATCTTCCCGGTGGAGGGTTTTCAGCAGGCAACGGCCAGCTCATGCTCTGGACCCGACCGGCCTATCAGCATGTAGGTGGGCACACGGCCGTTAAGTCACAGGTGCTTGAAGACGTGCGGATGGGCCAGCGCGCCAAGGCGCTAGGGCTAAAGGTGGCCTTAGCGCTAGGTGGGAAGTTGATTAGCACTCGCATGTACCGCAGCGATACCGAAGTGATCGAGGGATTCAGTAAAAACATTCTGGCGGCTCATGGTGGTAGCCGCCTGTTGCTAACTTTCTCCACCGCGCTCAATACTCTGGCCTATACCGCGGCCTGGCCGCTCGCTCTGTTAGATCCCGTCTGGTTGTGGGTTGCTGCTCTGGGCCTGTTGCAGCGCGCTTTAGTGGCTCTCAAGACCCAGCGCGAGCCGTGGGAGGCGCTGTTACAGCCGCTGCTGGCCTGGCCGCTGTGGCGCATCGTCGTCCGCGCCTTGAGGCAGGGCAGCGGCTACATCTGGAAGGGACGGGCATACCGGGGAGGGACATGACCGCGCTGGTGCTGGGCGGCGGGTTTGCGGGCCTCTCGGCGGCCATCCGGCTGGCGCTGGCGGGGGTAGCAGTAACGCTCATAGAACAGCTTCCCGAGCTGGGTGGCAAGGCTGGGGAGTTTGTGCAGGACGCCTTTCGCTTCGATACCGGCCCCAGTGTGTTCACACTGCCGCCTGTAGTGAGCGACATCTTCGCGGCGGCGGGGGAGAGTCTGCCCATTAGATTTATACCGCTCGAGCCGCTGTGCCGCTACCTGTTCCCCTCCGGCTTCGCGTGGGATGTTTATCGCGATGTCGGTAAAACTACCGCTCAGCTATCCAAACGTGACGCTAAGGCCTACCGCGACCTGCTTGACGAGGCTCGCCGCCTCTATGAAGGCGCTGCTCCAACCTTTGTGATGGGCGCTGCGCCGGGGCCGCCGGCGTTACTTCGCTACGCTCTCCGCCACGGTCTCCAAGCTCACCCGGCCCGCACCCTACCGCAGCTGTTAGCGCGCTTTAACCCCGGCCCCGAGCTGACCCAGTTCTTCTTGCGCTTTGCCACCTACCTCGGCGCTAACCCCTATCGCGCTCCGGCCATCCTCCATAACGTGGCCTGGGTCGAGCTAGGGCTGGGTGCCTACTACCCCCATGGCGGCGTCAAGGGGGTAGTGCGCGGGCTCGAGGCGCTGGCGCGGCGCTTAGGAGTAACTGCCCACGTCGGTGTGACGGTGAAACGCCTGGTAGTTAAGGGCGATCGCCTTAGCGAGGTGATAACCGACCACGGCAGCTTTCGTGCCGAGGCGGTGATCTCGGCACTTGACATCGTCCGCACCCACGAGCTGCTAGGCCGAGTTACCCCGCTGGCTAGCCGCGAGCCTTCACTGTCGGGGTTTGTGCTCCTCCTTGGGGTGGCAGGGGAGACCCCGCAGCTAGTGCACCACACCATTAGCTTCACTGCCGACTACCCCGCCGAGTTTGCCGCTATTGCGCGCGGCCAGCCGCCCCAGGACCCCACCCTCTACCTGTCTCTGAGCTGCAAAAGCGATACCGAGCAGGCGCCGGCAGGCTGCGAGAACTGGTTCGTGATGGCCAACGCTCCGGCGCTGCGCCCCGGCGATGACTGGTCGGCCACAGGGCCGGCCTACGCCGAATACCTGCTGCACGTGCTGGACCAGCGCGGCCTGGCAGTGCGCGAGCGCCTGCGCTTCAGCGCACACCGTACGCCCCAGGATCTCGCCCGGCTCGGGCATCGCGGCAGCATCTACGGCAGCGCTCCGCACAGCCTCATGACCACGCTGCGGCCCAGGCAGACCCTGCCGGGCCTGCGCAACCTGGTGTTGGCCGGAGGGACTGTCCACCCAGGCGGCGGGATCCCGCTAGCGCTGTTGTCGGGCCAGCAGGCGGCGCGGCTTGTACTCCGTTGCCTACCAGGCGCGAATAGCGGTCTTGCCAGGGCTTAGCCTCGGCGTAACAGAACTTTCTAGCTTGTGCTAAAAACGCTCGGTGACGGTCTTCATCTCCATAAACAGACGCAGGTAGTCCGGCCCACCGGCTTTGGCGTTTGAGCCTGAGAGCTTAAAGCCGCCAAACGGTTGCACCCCTACCAGCGCCCCCGTAATCTTACGGTTGATGTAGAGGTTCCCAGCCATGAACTCGCGGCGCGCCCGTTCGATGTGCTGGCGCTGGCGGCTGATTAGGCCACCGGTTAGGCCATAGGGCGAGTCGTTGGCGATACGCAGAGCGTCGCTAAAGTCTTTGGCGCGCATGACCGCGACCACCGGGCCAAAGATCTCCTCGCAGGCGATGGTGGCCTCTTCAGGAACGTCAGCGAAGACGGTCGGCTCGAGGTAGTGGCCGTCAGGCCGTGTCGGCTTGCCGCCTAAGACCAGGCGCGCTTCCTGCTGGCCCCTATAGATGTAGCCCAGGATGCTCTCTTGCGCTTTAGCGCTGATTACCGCGTTGACCGGATAGTTCTCCTCCGCCGGGCCGATTTTAAGGGCGCTGACTTTGGCTAAGAACTTTTCTAACAGGGCGTCGTAAATCTCTTCGACGGCGATCAGGCGGCTCATGGCTGAGCACTTCTGACCCTGGAAGCCGTAGCCGCTGACTGCCGCCGCCGCGGCGGCTAGGTCCAGATCGGCGCTCTCGTCAACAATCAGGGCGTCCTTGCCGCCTAGCTCCATATACGCCTTCTTGAGCCAGGTCTGGCCACTCTGCACCTTGGCGGCGCGCTCGTTGATGCGCAGTCCGACCGCCAGCGAGCCGGTAAAGTTGATAAAGCGCGTCCTGGGGTGATCGACCAGCGCGTCGCCGATGTCGCTCCCGCCGCCGGGGAAGTAGTTGATCACACCGGGCGGGAAGCCGGCCTCCAGCACGCACTCTATGAACTTGGCGGCAATAACTGGGGTGTCTGAAGCCGGCTTGACGATCACGGCGTTGCCGACCGCTACCGGGCCGATGGTCATGCCGGTGAGGATGGCCAGCGGGAAGTTCCAGGGCGGGATGACCACACCGACGCCGATAGGGATCAAGAAAGAGGTGTTCTCTTCGCCGGGATAGGGGTAAGCAGGGAGGGGCTCGGCTAAGCGCAGCGACTCGCGGGCGTAGTAATCGACAAAGTCGATGGCTTCGGCGGTGTCGGCTTCGGCTTCAGCGTAGTTCTTGCCCGCTTCTAAGGTCATCCAGGCCGCTAGCTCGAGCTTGCGCCGCCGCATGATGGCCGCCAGCTTGACCAACGTGCGGGCCCGCTCGGCCATGCTCCAGCCCGACCACTCGGTATAGCCCCGCCAGGCCGCCGCCATCACCGGCTCAATCTGCGTGGGTTGCGCTTTGGCAGCGCGCCCGATCACCTCGTCCTTGGCACAGGGGTTATAAGAGACGATCCAGTGTCCCGTCTCCAGCGGTTCATTGCCGATAAGGAGCGGATAATCGCGCCCCAGTTGCTTGCGCACCTCAGCCAGCGCTTGGCGGTAGGCCTGCTGCGGCCCCTCTTGGGTGAAGTCCGAATAAGGCTCGTTACGAAAAGGTTCAAACAGCTCCATGATCCCTCCCTGTCTTGTACACCTCACGACGATGCCTGACAAAATGAACAATGATCTTTCGTTTCGCCCGGTCATAGGTCATAGGTATAGAGAACGCGGTAATCGCCAACGCGCAACTTCAACACACCTTGCCATTGTCCTGTCAGCGCCTCAGGTCTAACGGCTTCAAAGTTCTCGGCTAACCAGCGCAACCTTTTGAGCACACGTTGTGCCACTGGAACATCCAAACGGCCCAAATCGGTTTCAGCATCGGGGGCGAACTCTACCTCATACATCACCAATCTAGCCCCAACCTTTCAGCAACTTCTCGTGCGGGCAATGGCCTAGCCCCGGCTCTCAAGGTCGCGAGGGAACGTTGAAGCTCTTCGACGAAGTCCTCCCGCAATTCCAATCCTTGATCGGGATCCATGAGCGCCTCTGAGAGCGCTTGCACGACAATTTCCCGAACAAGCTCCCTAAACTCGTCTATTCTCAAATCGGCAACTTTCACGCCTTCCATCTGTTCGGCTCCTTTCCAAAAGAGAAAGCTTTGCGTCCCTCGCGTTGGCTAACCGAACAGCCCCCGCAGCACGAACGCCAGATTGGCCGGGCGCTCGGCCAGGCGGCGGCTGTAGTAGCCGTACCAGTCCTTGCCGTAAGGGACGTAGATGCGCACGGTGTGACCGCGCTGGCGCAAGGCCTGTTGGAGCTTCGGTTTAACGCCGTAGAGGAGCTGAAACTCGTATTGTTCCGGAGGGATTTTAGCCCCTCGTACAAAGGCCTCAGTCTCCCGAATCAACGTTTCGTCGTGGGTGGCGATGTCGATGTGTGCCCCGGCCTCGAGCCCGCGATAGATCATCTCGCGCAGCAAGCTATCGACCTGGGCCATGTCCTGATACACGATGTGCTCGGGTTCTAGGTAGGCGCCCTTAACCAGCCGCAGCGTCGGCCTGGGGGTCAGGGCAAGGAGGGCGTCAAGGTCGGCTAGGCTCCGTTTAAGGTAGCTCTGCAACACGGTGGAGACGTTGTCAAACCCTTCAGCATGGAGGGTGCGGTAGATAGTTAGGGTGCCGTCCACATAGGGGTGGTTCTCCATGTCGAAGCAGAGCCGTACCCCGGCCTCCTGGGCGCGCCGGGCCAGGCGGCGGGCGTTAGTCAGGGCGGTATCGAGCGCCCCCTCCCTTAGCCCCAGCCCGAGCTGGGTCGGCTTGACACTCATGGCCCTTTGCGGCGCGTGGGCAAGCCGCGTTAGCGCCGTTTCGATCTCCTGGACCATGGCCGAGACCCCCTCAGGGCTGGCCACGAACTCACCGAGTAGATCGAGGATGCTGGCTAGGCCCTGCTCGTCAAGCCGCTTAAGTGCGGCAATAGCGCTTTCCAAGTCTTCTCCGGCTACAAAACGCCCGACTCCGAGCCGCCAGCCAAAGCGCTTGATGAAGCCGGCTACCGGCGGCAGGTTGGCCACCGCTAACAGGCCACGGCGATAGGTCATATCGAGCATAACGGCACCTCGCAGAAGTTACCCAGTTCCATTGTGCCATCCATTATAGCCCTAGCTAACACAAAGTAAAACTTTCGACAGCCGGAGGGCTCCAACCAGCGTAGGCTAAGCCTAGTGCGGGGGGTTAAGAGCGGGGTAATAAAAGCGAGGTAAGTGGTGAAGGTCTATTTCATCCGGCACGGCCAGACCGATTGGGGGCTCTTAGAGCGGCGCGGGGTGCGCGGCTGGGCGCGTTCGTTCGCTCCCCTGACCCCGTTAGGCCGCCTGCAGATGGAGACCATTGCCCGCGATTTCCGCTTGCAGGAGGCTGAGGTGGTGCTCTGCAGCAGCTACACGCGGGCGCTAGAGTCGGCGGCAAGGCTCAATCAGGTGCTAGGCAAACCGCTCTACGTCGAGTACGATCTGCACGAATGGCTGCCGCAAAAGGACTCGCTGGCTGAGGTAGACGAGGAGGTGATCGCTCAAGCCAACCGCGAGCTGAGCTACTACACCGGTGTAATCACCTTCCCGGACCGCCGCGCTCCGCGTCAGGGCGCTGCCTACCCCCCGGAACGCGAGCGGCGCCGTCCGGCTCAAGAGCGCCAGATACCGCCGCCCGAAGAGCGCTCCTGGGAGAGCCTAGAGGAGGTGCGGGCCCGCGTGACCGGGGTGCTCAAGCGCTACCGGCGTTACCAAACCGTGGCAGTAGTCACCCATGCGGTGGTGATCGCTAGCTTTATCGGCTTGCAGCGCCCGGTCGATTTTGCCGCCATTATGCCCTATGACCTGGAATTGACCGACTCGTTAAGCGAGGTAGCGTAAACTATGGGGCATGATTGCTCACCCGCTCACGCTGTGTGGCCGCTTCGTTAGGCTCGAGCCCCTGGAACCTGAGCATATCGCCCCGCTGATGGCTATTGCCCAGGCTACCCCGGAGGCGTTTGTCTATACCTCTACTCCGGTAACCGAGGCCCAGCGCGACACCTACTTTGATAAAGCCTTCAGCGACCGTGAGCGCGGCGAGGCCTACCCTTTTGTGATCAAGGCCGCAGAGCGCGTTATCGGCACTAGCCGTTACGCCGACATCCGTTGGCAGCACCGCCACTGCGAACTGGGCTACACCTGGCTCGACTCACGCTACCAGGGGGGTGGCGCCAACGTGGAGAGCAAATACTTGATGCTTAAGTACCTGTTTGAAGAGCAGGGCTTTTTGCGCGTGCAGCTTCATACCGATGCGCGCAACCTCCGCTCTCAAGAGGCCATCCGGCGGCTCGGCGCAGTTTATGAGGGCGTGTTGCGACGGCACATGGTCGCTAAAGATGGCTTTGTCCGCGATACCATGGTCTTTGCCATCACCGACCTCGATTGGCCGTCGGTCAAGGCGCAACTAGCGGCGCGGCTGGAGGTCAAGCTTGCTGCGCTTCACTTGAATGCCAGCGCCGGCTGAGCCGTTTACCATTGCCGACGCGGGGGCCTCAGCGGATGCCGTGCAAGATCTCCTCGAGGCCGTCCGGATCGCTGATCAGCACCTCTTTGGGCCGGGTCTGAATCACTCCCTCTTCCTCGAGTACCTTGAGCGCTCTGGTAACTGTCTCGCGGCTAGTGCCGGCGAGGCTGGCCAGCTCTTGATGGGTTAAACGCACTACTGCCTGGCCTTCCTTATTAAACTCCAGCACCCCACCGCGATAGAGCCTTAGCAGGACGTAAGCCACGCGCCCCTGGGCGTCCTTATAGGACAGGACCTGCGCCTCGTCGCCCATCCCGCGCAGGCGTTGCGCCAGCGTGCTGGTTAAGTTCAGGTTGATAATGGGATAGTTAGTCAGCAGCTTCAAGAAGTCGTCGCGATAAAGGACCAGCGCCTCGACCTTGCTCAGCGCCAGCGCGGTGGCGCTGCGCTGATCTTCGCTCAGCAGCGCCATCTCACCTAGTACCTCGGAGGACTGGAAGATGGCTAGCGTCTTCTCGTGCCCCTCCAGATCGACTTTAGAGACTTTAATCAGGCCGCTCACCAGGATGTAGAGCGCTTCGCCGGTGTCACCTTCGCGAAAGAGCGTAGCACCGGCCTCGAAGCTGCGCAGCTGCATGGCTTCGGCAGCGATGTCGATGGCTCGCTGGGGGACGCCCTTAAAGAGCGGGACCTGGCGCAAGAAGGCTTTAAGGTCGAACATAGCGGGGCTCCTGGCGGCACATAGGGGTTGGACTAAGGTTACCATAGCTGCTAGCCTTAGGGGTCAAGGGCCGAGAAAACGTTTTGATTAGGTTGAGGCCGTATAGTGAAACTATGGCGGTATTGCGCGCGATCGACCTGCATCGCACCTTTTACAGTGCTGGTGAGGCGTTGCGCGTGTTAAAGGGCGTGACGCTGACACTTAAGCCTGCTCAGGTAATTGCGGTGCTAGGGCCGTCAGGGTCGGGCAAGAGCACCCTGCTACACCTCTTGGCGGGGCTGGAGCGGCCCAGTTCAGGGGAGGTCTACTGGCTTGAGCAGCCGGTCCATATGCTTAGCCAAGAAGTTTTGGCGGCGCTACGGGCTAAGCACTTAGGGCTGGTTTTCCAGCAGCACTACCTGCTGGCCGACTTAAGCGTGCATGACAACGTCATGCTGCCGGGCCGGATCAGCGGCCGGCTCGACCCCGAGCGGGTCTCGTTGCTGCTGGCGCAGGTCGGCCTGCAAGACCGCGCCCATTACCTTCCCAACAAGCTGTCGGGCGGCGAGCGACAGCGGGTAGCGGTGGCTCGAGCCCTCTATAACCGCCCGGCGCTGCTGCTAGCCGATGAGCCGACCGGGAGTCTGGACCGCCACAATGCTCGAGCGGTCTTTCAACTGCTGGTGACCCTGGCGCGTCACGAGGGAAGCGCCGTCTTGCTGGTGACCCATGATGAGGGACTAGTCAGCGACGTCGATGAGCGCTACCACCTGTTAGACGGTCAGCTCGTAGCGGCCTGAAGCGCAAAGCTGCGCAACACCGCTACCGTGTGGTGGCCCAGGGTTGCCAGGTGATAGCCGCCCTCTAACACGAACAGCGTCGGCAGGTTTAGCGTGGCGATGGCCCGCCCCAGCAAGGGGTAGTCGTCGCTCGTTAGCGCAAAGCGGGCGATCGGATCCTGCGCGTAGGTGTCGAGCCCCAGCGACACCACCAGCCCGTCGGGCTTAAAGGCAGCGACTAGGCTCAGCGCCTGGTCAAGCGCCTCCCGATAGCCTGTCCAGCCGGTCCCCCAGGGTAAGGGGAGGTTATGGTTATAGCCGCGCCCCGACCCTTCACCGCGCTCGTCGGCATGGCCCCAGTAGAACGGGTACTCCTCGGCAGGATCGGCATGGATCGATATCACCAGCACGTCGTCGCGCCGGTAGAAGAGGTCTTGGGTGCCGTTGCCGTGGTGGTAGTCCACGTCGAGGATGGCTACGCGGGCCCCCGCTTCGGCCCAGGCCTGTGCAGCCACGGCAGCGTTGTTGAAAAAGCAGTAGCCGCCGTAATAGTCCGGCCCGGCATGGTGGCCGGGCGGCCGACAGAGGGCAAAAGCCATCCGTGCGCCGGCGTGTAGGTGCCTAAGGGCGCTGAGGGTAACCCGAACGGCGGCGGTAGCCGCCTCCCAGGTGCCTGCCGTGATCGGCGTACCGGCGTCATAGGCGTAATGGCCTAGCTGCCCGTAAAGGCTGGGTGGGGGATGGCCCCTACCGCTAGGCGGCCAGCAGTAGGGGAGAGCGTCGCTGTCGGGGTGGACCTGCCGCCAGCGGGTAAAAGCTGTCTTGAGGAAATGCAGATAGCCGACTTCGTGGAGCCGGGCCAGGATGTCGATCGGCACATCATCTGGGGAGACGATGGGGCCGAGATTTGCTGCGGTGAGCGCCTGTAAGACAGCCTCGGCTCGAGCCGGTTGTTCCACGCACGGCACCAGGCGGCCCCGGTCGAGCTCAGCCGCACCGTGGTGCTGCTGGTGGGCCTCGCTGTAGACAGTGATCATTTCATACGGGGGTCGAGCGCGTCACGCAGCGCGTCGCCGACTAAGTTAAAGCCGAGTACCACCAGCATGATAGCCAGCCCTGGAAAGGTCGCTACGTGCGGCGCAGTAGCCAGATATTCACGCCCTCGCGCCAACATCAAACCCCATTCGGGCTCGGGTGGGCGGGCGCCCAAGCCGAGGAACCCGAGGCCCGCAGCAAAGAGGATAGCTACCGCCATCTGCAAACTCGACTGCACGATTACTGGTGCCAAGGCATTGGGCAGGACGTGGCGGAACAAGGTCCCCAGGTCGCGCCTGCCCAGCGCTCGAGCAGCATCGACGAATTCGCGGTCGCGCAGCGAGAGGACCGAGCCGCGCACCAGGCGGGCATAGATGGGGATCGAGGCGATCCCAACCGCGATCATCACGTTAGTTAAGCCGGTGCCTAAGGTGGCGACCAGCACAATAGCTAGCAGGATGCCGGGGAAAGCGAGCACAATGTCAATGAGCCGCTGCACTACCAGGTCGAACTTGCCGCCGTAATAGCCGGACAGGGCGCCGACCGGCACGCCGACCACGATGCCGATGATAACGGCGATGCCGCCGATAAAGAGCGAGATCCAGGCGCCATGGATTAAGCGGCTCAACACATCGCGCCCTAGCTCATCGGTGCCCAGGAGGTGGAAGCGGACCGGGCCATCGACGCCAAAAAGGCGCAGGTCGCTCCGCAGCAGCCCAAACAGCCACGTCCAGGACTCGCCGCGTACCAGCAGCCTAACCGGGTACTGGCGGCCTTGGTCAAGAGTAATCCCCTGGGTGGGATGGCGCGTCACCGGGCTGACCCAGAGGCCAAACTGGCCGTCTGGCCCGCGCCAGCTTACGCCCTCGCCAGGGGGCAGATAGCGGGTGCGCAGGTTTTCGCGGGTAGGGCTATAAGGGGCTAGAAACGGTGCCAAGGCTACTATCAGCAAGAACAGGCCGATGATAGCAAAGCCGGTGGCCGCTAAGGGGCGGCGCAGCAGCTGGCGGAGCCAGCGGCGCGGAGCGGGTCTGGGGGCGATGTCAGTCATAGCGGATGCGCGGGTCGATAGCGCCATAGATCATGTCCACCAGTAAGTTAATGACGATAAACGAGATGGCTATCAGCAATACTGCCCCCTGCACCACCGGATAGTCGCGGGCCAGAATCGAGGTGACGAGTAGCGAGCCGATGCCGGGCCAGGTAAAGACCGTCTCGGTCAGCACTGCGCCGGCCATCAGCGTGCCAAACTGCAAGCCGGTGATGGTGACGACCGGAATCAGGGCATTGCGAAAAGCGTGCTTGTTAATCACTAGGCGCTGCGCCAGGCCTTTAGCCCTGGCGGTGCGCACGTAGTCTTGGCTCAGGACTTCGAGCATAGCGCTGCGGGTCATGCGGGCGATGATGGCAGCCGAACCGGCGCCCAGTGAGATGGCGGGCAAGACCAGGTGTGCCAGCGTGCCGCGCCCGGCTACCGGGAACCAGCCGAGCTGCACCGAAAAGAACAGGATAGCCAACAGGCCGAACCAGAAGACCGGCATCGAGACGCCGATCAACGCCCCTAGGGTGACGAAGTAGTCGACGATGGTGTTGGGTTTGACCGCGGCGATAAGGCCCGCTGGGATACCGATCAGCAGCGCAACGATCATAGCACCTAGCGCTAGCTCGAGCGTTGCAGGATAGAAGTTGCCTAGCTCGGTAAGTACCGGGCTGCGAGTGCGGGTTGAGGCCCCCAGGTCGCCTTGAGCCAGATTGACGATGAAGGCAGTGAACTGCGTGTCGAAAAGGGCGAGGGGGTTACCCTGCTCTAAAAACGCTTCAGTATTAATAAACCAGGGTTTATCGAGCCCTAACCTCTCCCGAGTGAGTTGCAGGATCTCGGGGGTAGCGAGCTCTCCGGCTAGCATTAGCGCTGGGTCGCCGGGGGCCAGGCGCACTATTAAGAAGACGATGACGATAACGCCGAAGATGGCAGGAAGAGCGGCCAGCAGGCGACGAAAGAAATAGGTAAACAATAGAGACCACCAAGATAGAGCAGGGTGGGCAAACCCACCCTGCCAAGGAGTTTAGCGGAATCTGGCGCGGTGGGCCAGGAAGCGTTCGGTCGGGTGCACTACAAAGCCTTGCACCTCATCGCGGATGGCGGTGAGCTGGGACTCGCTGTGCAAGAAGAGCCAGGCGGCATCGTCCCAGATAATCTGCATAGCGTCCCGATAGAGTTGCTCACGCAGCGACGGGTCGGGGTTGGCACGGGCTTCATCGAGCAGGGCGTCGACCAGAGCGTTAGAGTAGAACGAGCGGTTCGAGCCGGCAGGCGCATGCTCGCTGGTGTGGAACAGCGGGAACAGGCCGTAGTCGGCGTCGCCGGTGACGGTGCCCCAGCCCAGCATGGCGAAGGGGACTACGTTCACGTCGGCGGCTTGGCGGGTTATCTCTAGGTAGGCGGCCCACTCCAGCGTGACGATCTCGGCGGTGATCCCAACGTCGGCCAGCATGCTCTGCACCGCTTCGGTGATCTGGATGTCCATGACATAGCGCCCGGTAGGGCTGTAGAGGGTGGTGCTGAATCCGTCGGGGAAGCCGGCTTCAGCCAGCAGCTGGCGGGCTAGTTCGGGGTTAAACTCGTAGAAGCCGACCGGCGTGTAGCCGAAGATCCCTGGAGCGACGGGGGCATCGCTGGGGCGTGCAGCGCCGCCGAGCAGGAACTCGGTGATCAGCTCTTTGTCCACAGCATGGTTAATGGCCCGGCGAACCCGCACGTCGGTAAAGGGCTCCTTGGTGTGGTTGAAGTAGATGTAGATGGTGCGCACGCCGGAGGTGTTGTCTACGGTGATTTCGGGGTGGGCGTCAAGCCGTGCAACATCCGCTGGCGGCACGCGCACTGCCACATGGGCTTCGCCGGTTTCGACCAGCGCCATGCGGGTAGTGGCTTCGGGGACAGCCAAGAAGCGCACGCCGTCAATACCGGGCCGCTCGCCCCAGTAGTTCTCAAAGGTGGCTAGGTCGATGTGCTGCCCCTTGACCCAGGAGACGAAGCGGAAGGGGCCGGTGCCGACGGGGTTGTCGCGGTAGTTTTCGCCAAAGGTCTGAATGGCGGTCGGGCTCTGGATAGCTACCGAGTTGTGGGTAAGGTGAGCCAGGAAGGGGGCGAAGGTGGTGCTGAGGTTAAAGCGCACCGTGTACTCGTCGACTACCTCCACGCTAGCCACCCGGCCAAGCAGGAAGCGGAACGTGAAGGCATTAGCGGGGTCCAGAAAACGATCGATGTTGAACTTGACGGCCTCGGCATTAAACGGCGTGCCGTCATGGAAGGTTACACCCTGGCGCAGCCTAATGGTCCATACCTTGCCGTCGGCTGAGACCTCGTGGCTCTCGGCCAACAGCGGGACGATAGTCCCTTCCGGGGTTAACTCATAAAGCGTCTCGGCGATATGGCTGCTCACGGTGGCCGAGGGTGAGTCGGTGATGTCGGCAGCGTCAAGGGTAACGGCGTCAGTCCCTTGAGCCACGATCAGGATCCGCTGCGCGGTAGCGAGGCTACCTAGCAACAGCAACAGAGCAAAAACGGCCAGTATCTTCTTCATGTAACTCCCTTCACGTATGCGCCCTCCACCCAGGACTTGTACTGGTCGCTGGATTAGCAGGTATTTGGGCAAGCTGCCACATCAGAACGTCCGGAGGTGGACAGACGCTAGATACCTATCCTACCGACTGACCGCCTTGCAGGTCAATAGCATGTCGTATAAAAACACGCCAGCTTTCGGGCTGTGAACCGACAAGCCTTGTCTAGGGCGCCGCCACTTTGTGAGAAATATTGGCAAGGTGGAAATAATACCAAGTATGTGTAGGGTGCGCTTGCGCACCGATTTAGCACGCCCCACAATTCACTCCGCCAACTCGCCAAAATCCCCCTCAATTACCAACCGATCGCTCCAATCTGGCTCGTAGAGCCCTAAACTTACCCAGCACTGAAACGTTGAGTATTTCCAGTCTCGAGGCAGCCTCACATACCCGTGCTTTACGGGTTGACCAGAGCGGTGGTGCTCGCTCATGGTGGGTGATTATCTGGTCCCAGCCGAGCAGCCCTTTTTCGGGAGTCGGCCTCAACGGTGGCGTGCTGCTGAGTCTGAGATGAATTGGCGGTGTCATCATGCTTTAACTGTCGCCTGATCAACAGTTGCTGCAAGCGTGCGCGGGTAGCGTTGATGATTACCAGCGCGGCGAGGCCGATCAGCAGGCCAAGGAGCAGGTACTCATCAGAGATCAGCACTAAGTCGCCAAACCAGGCGGCGGCCACGATCCAGGGTAGGCGGGCGATGAACGCGGTAAGCCAAAGCTTCCACAGGGCTAGCCCCGACAAGCCGGCGGCCATAACCACCAAATCAGTATTGATGGTGAAGAAGATTGCCCCCCACAGCAGCGGCGAGCGTACCCCTAAGAGCATCTCCCAATCTTCCCAGGTCTTGCTGCCGAAGATGCGGATCACCACCGGGCGCCCCAGGCGCCGCGACAGGTTGAGCGCCAACAGCGCGCCGAGACCGAGGCCGACCATGCCGTAGAGCATAGCCGGGACAAAGCCCAAGAGGCTTCCACCTAAGGCGCTTATTAGCGGTGTCGGAATGGCCGGCACTAGCGCTGCCAGCAGGAAAAACGAGATGTAGAGGATAGGCGCCCAGGCGCCCGCTTGCTGTAGTTGAGAGGAGAGCGTTTCTAGCATAATGAAACCCAGGCTTCACCGCCTGAGAGCAATGGTAAGGCATCAGCCTCATAAAGGCGTGAGAGCCCCTAGTCCGCTGGGCGATTGTGCGGTAATCTTGAAAGGTTTGAGCGTTCTTTAAGGAGGCGCTAATGAGTAAAACAATCGGCATCCTTACCGGCGGCGGCGACGTCCCGGGGCTTAACCCTAGCATCAAAGCGGCGGTTTATCGCGCGGTAGACGAGGGCTATCAGGTCATCGGCATCCGGCGCGGCTGGGGCGGCTTGTTCTGGTACAACCCGGACGATCCGGCGACCTATGACAAGTACATCTGGCCGCTCGACAAGCTGCGGGTCCGCACCATCGACCGCACCGGCGGAACCTTCTTGCACACCAGCCGCACCCACCCCGGCAAGGTCAGGGCGACCGAG
>Ga0207951_100467_pt1 | contig 20119 bp, 17 predicted proteins | sample Subbio12Aug_8Bad_FD_184830 | JGI IMG/M metagenome (GOLD analysis project Ga0207951, IMG submission 184830) | Serpentinite rock and fluid subsurface biosphere microbial communities from McLaughlin Reserve, California, USA - CR12Aug_8Bad (SPAdes) | ecosystem: Environmental > Terrestrial > Deep... | reverse complement strand
TACTGAACCTTAAATTTCCAGCCACTTTATTTTTGCGTCCGTCATTTGGGTGGCGCACTTTTGCCGAAAAGTGATGGTGCATTGTTGCCGAAAAAAGGTGGCGCATTTACGTGTGTAAATTGACATCTTTGGGTTTTCGGACCCACGTGGGCAGAACGGCATACTGATAATGCTCGGCCAGGGCTTGGTAGGCCGGGTTGATGTCCGGCTCGTAGTAATTGGGTTTCGTTACCCCGGTGATGAGGTCGGAGGTGCAATAGTTCCTGAGGAGGAAGGCGACTTTCTCACTCAACTGGCGCGTGATGTGCTGGATGGGGCGAAGCTCTCTGATATGCAGACCTTATTTGCAGACGACCTGCAGGTTAGTCACAATCCAATGGGTAGTCTGACGACACCGAGTGCGGTGATTGTACCTGGGCCGAAGGTGATGACCTGGGATGAATGGGTGACTCAAAAAACTGTGGTTGTGCGAAAAACGAGGAGAAAGGAGGTGTTGTCGGAGGGGCAGATGGGATTGGGAATATAATTGTAAAACAGGCCTTGGTTTCCCAAGGCCTGTTTTACAATCGGGTCGATTCTTGGTATATTGGACAAACTGGCGGGCCACATCCACAGCCAGGCTTATACAGATCGACGGAGGAGGAATGGCCTTCAACAAACTGAGGTGCGTATAATCTAACTCGGCTCAGAATCAATTCAATATCCTCGAGGAGCGACTTACTGGCTGAAGAATTTTCAATTGGAATTCAGCCCACCTTGAACCGCATTGCCTTTTGAGGAACCTGGCGGTAGTTATATAAGCGACCTTTCCGGTAACTAATCGACTCGACCACGCTTTGAAACGTCTCGTAGAATTCACGTTTCGTCATTGCGAATACACCTTCATTAGTAACAATGCAGAATCGATCTTCAAGGGCCATTTGCTCGATCAGATCCGCATTGAAGGTAAGCCGGGAATAGGAATATTTCACAATGCAATCATCCGTTTTATTGTGCAGATTGTTTCCCTGAAATATTGGCAGCGGATTCTTATTCGGTTTAGGAGTCGACCGTTCTTTTTTTCCCCCGGCCGTGATTGTATAGGGGTATTCATCTGCTTCAATCGAATGATATGGTGGTATTCCATCTACCAATTCCAGAAACTCATCCCAAATAGGCCAATATAAGGATTTGAACTTCTCGTAGAAAAAAGAAATGACGATGGGATCGCCCCCATGTTTTTGCCAGTCCGTTAATGGGATATAAAAATAGTTGCATGGGTGAATATTCCGAGCGGTTCGGCGCAACAATTCTTTCCGATCCCATTTGTAAAAATCAACATTTCTATCTTTCGCATTAAAAATATGAGCAACATGCCATTTTGCTCGATTGATATGGACTGGCAAATTGACATCATTTCTGTGGCAGGGAATTGACTTAATAAAAGTTGAGTACAAAGGATATTGTCGATATTGACCTGAGAATAACTGGAAATGGATCCACCATGCGGGAGCATTGTCTGTTGGACGCAGCTGAGCACCCGATTCAGTTCGCATGGTTAGACCACGTTCTTGATCAGCTACGTTACGCACCAGAAATAATGGATCTGCCGATTTAAGATAGTAAGCACAAAAATTCTTATGGAATTCTTCAATAACTGGCAAATTCAGCTGAACATGCTTCGACCACCTCTCGTACAATTCATTCAGAGTTCCATCGAATGAAGATGGTGCAATATTAATTAAAGACAATGCATTTTTCCTTGGAGATTTGTTAAATAACTTTCACCGGCTCACAAACAGGAATATTCTTAGGCCTTAACAGTAAAATTAATTCACTAGACTTATGTCGTGCCTTTCTATTTCCATTACTCCCTCCTCCAAGCGTGCTGAATTGCCCCTCTATTGTATTTTTATCTTCGACAAAGAACCATTCGGAAGCAACAGACCTAATATATTCTCCCGAAAGACCATTACTTGAATCTCCTGATGGAAATGTAAATATAACCGTCGAACCTTTTTCTGCTATGCCTTTTAAAAGAAGGGTCAATGCATCTTTTGCTTCACTGATCTTGCTAAACTTTGATTGAGGTCTATCGGATAATTGGGGATATCTTCCAACTCCAGAGACTGATATTTGCTTCTTACATTTTGCAATGATTTCTAGAACATGATAAAACCGACTATATTGGACATCTGAATAAGGAGGATCGATAAATATAAGATCTTTTGAGTTTAGCTGGGATATAACATTTTGGGCATCCTCTGTGATAACTTCCCCGGCAACTTTTGCATACTTCGGACAAAGTAGCCCAAGGTTCGTCTTACAATACTCTAAGGGATCCTTCTGCCATGACTCAAGTATGAATTTTCCTGCCCCTTCCGTTGGTTGAAAAGGCTGAGCGGTATGCCCAGGGGAAGCAACACACTCACTTGCAGCTGATATACATGCAGCTAAGCTGACAATTTTCTCGTCATAATCGTTGGATAAATTGTCCAATAAATAATCAAAAGATAGTGCTTGAGCAGGACTAAAATAATGTCCTCCATAAGCATTCCATAAAGGTCCAATAGTCGATTTTGTCTCACATAACTTCCTTGCTTGATCCACATAAAGTTTTGCAGGTAAGTTTAGATTTGATAAATGCCTTGCTTTTTTCCATAGATATGACGCATTCCGTTTCTTTTTTGCTTTAGCTACCCAGTTCTCATAAATTTTATTAGCATCAAGTGGTTTCGTTCGAGAGATGACAGCCTCGGCTAGGACTGTTGAATACCTTTGTAAATCAACAGCTAATACAGTTTTGTTTACCTTTTCTGCAACAAACCATGAGACAAAACCCCCACCAGTAAAGAGATCGACAAACCTATCAAATAGGATGGTCTGTTCTAATAATAAATCTCCAAGTCCATTTTTAAGCATGGAGCGCTTGGATCCCATATATTTCATAGACCGGTAGCCCATAAACCAACGCGGTGGAATTGACGCAAATACCAATAATCGATCGGCTTTTCTATGCGGCTATTGTAGATATTGCAAGTGTCGTTATGATCTTCACACCAGGATTCAAGACTTTCAATAGCGTCTTCAATATCAGCCCATAAATCAGTCATACGATCGGGATAATTACCCGGATTCCATAATCCTTGCAGATCTCCCTGTGGCCTCCACCAAAACATTAATTCTTCTTTCTGAATCCCAGTAGCTTCTATCAAATTTAGTGCAGATGCTGAGCTTAATCTGAGTAAGAGTAAAGCCCTTGATATTACTGGTAAAGCCCTCATATTCCCATTTACTAATTGACCTTTTCTTTCAGCTACAGTAAGAACTAAAGGATAATTTGAAATGACGGGAGCGGTTAAGAAATTTACCAAATTGCTATTTGGTGAAATGCCAAGATTCACTGCAGCTGATTTAACGAAAGTAGTATAAACCCGACCTTTTGGTTTATGACCCGTTCTTCTTTGGTAGATACCTTCCAATGTGTTTCGCAATAAATGTTGATCTAACATATTAAATGAATTCGAGTTAGATGGTTCTGAAGATCTCCAGATCTCAAATAAAAAATGTAAGTATTGTTGAAAGTTTTCTTCCCGATTTTGCACATTTATGCCTTGAGGACGATAACTTACTTCATTGCGGATATTGTGATCCTTGGAAAATATATCGAGGTCTATACTCCAAGTTTTTAGCCAATCTTTGGCCAAATCCGAAACAGCAGGGCTACCTACTACTAAATTGGCGGCACTTAACCAATCATTAAAACTCATTCCATCAAATTGCATTAAATCAAGTATTCTGGTGTTTTTTGGAGAATATGTTGCCCAATTCTGAATTAATTTGTTAGCGACATCATGTGTCCCTCCAGAAAAGAAGTCGACGTCACCAGCGGAATTAAACCAGTAATGTTTGTCTTTAAATATCCCGATACCCTCATTCGCGAAAAAAGCCATTACAGCTCTTAATTCTGCATAATATGCCAGAAAAATTGCTGAAGTTGTATCTTGATTTAGCAGAGCATCTATTGCACAAGAAAAGAAATTCCAACCATCTGCGCAATGGATGATTGTAGAAGCTGCTATATATTCAGCTAATTGGTTTTTATAACGAGAAATATGGTTCGCATTTTGGTCGTTTTTTAATTGATCAATTGTTCCTTCCGCATATCTATTTCGGGAAGATAGCCAACGTTGAGATGGAAATCTGCCCGTGGTTCGCAATCTGGAAGCAGCCTCGTGTATGATATTGGAAGATGAATTTTGTACAGCGTCCATCAGTGTTGTCATGAGAAATTCCGGTGACGAATCACAATTGTTGTGCTGTTTTCTTGATCAACTGGTTATTAGATAACCGCAATAATGCTATAAGCTGTAACCTCAATTCCTTATAACCACTACTGCCTTTGAATATCATTTGGGATCTTCTTCTTGTGTCGTCTAAACCAGGTACTGATGATGTTCGCCAATCAAACTTGGTTAATTCCTCACAAATAGCCTGGATAAAGGAATAGAAAGATTCTTTCTTGAGTGATAAAACTGCCAAAGTGATTTGACTAGAATCAATATCATCTTCAATTAATCCAGGAACATCCCAATTCAATAATTGAATTTCTCCCGATGCCACAAAACACATATCATTCGTGATTTGTAGAAAGCCTCTTACGCCTTGGTCAGTTGCAAGTAAGCTGTTCGGACCGGAGAACGCAACATCATTTTCTTGTTCAGGCTTTAATAGCGGCAATTGTTTTTTATCAGATATCTGGCGCAAATTTTCTGCCCATACTTCTTTAGAATGTAAAACAGCTTCCTTCATGCATTCCCAAATCATTATTAAAAATGCTGCCTGGCGAACTCTTCCCCATGGGAGAACGTCATTTTTCCCTTTATGTAACTCCGACCCGAAAAGACCTCCAATGTCGGCTCCCTTTTTTACAAAGCTTGTTGTTAAGGAACGTATGAATGCTGCTTGGGTCACATCCCCTTTTTTCTTTTCCCCCAACATATTAATGCGATCATTCCATGGGCTCAAAGGGTGAGACCATAAAACCTCTGTCAATTCTTGTGCTCTGGTTTCTCTATAAATTGTTGGTCCATCCGGAGATTTTTCAAGCCACTCTTGAATCCTTAATAACGGATACAAATCATAAGCAAGACTTGTATTTATTTTTTTCGGTCTGATGTTAATTGTATAGAATAGGTAAGCTTGCCATGTGAAATCAAGATTGTAAAATGCAACTACTGGTAACTCAAAAATTCCATTCATATCATCGGAAGGATCGAATGAATAAACACGATGTTGCCCATCAATAATCTCTATGGGTGGGACTGTTGGAGCCCAACCAGGATTTTCAAAACCATCAGGGAGAATAATATTTGCTGATGCTCCTGCATTGGAGCTGATTTTTATTAAGTGTTCATCTAAGATTGTTGAATTGCCACGCTTAGAATCAGGCGCTAGGATGTTAGCTACTATTGCTGTAGGTAACCAACCCGGCATTCTTAAATCTCTGTATTCTGAGCTTTCTTTCCTCTTATCCGATAAACCTGACCATGGATATCCTCCATGAATATAACGTGATATTTCTTCTGACCTATTCACTTCATGTGCTCTTTGAATTGACATATCTTGAGCACGCGGTTGATTAGCCTTCCGCTCATAAACAGTTGATAATCTTCTCAAATCTTTAGCAGGGATACTGAAGAAATAAAAGAAAGGCTCAGGTTTTCTACGATGATCGAGGTCAGAAAAAAGAACATCATCCCATTCTTTTAACCATTGATTAATTTTTATAGCAGATATCTCACGCTGATGTTGTTTTCCCATTGCGCCCTCCATTGTCTTCGAGACTAAAAATTTCATTATAGCAAATATGATTCATTATCAGTCATTTTTGTGGTATGGTTTTCAATATTCCACCTAAAACAATCCCATACTTGAAGCATCGACCTTTTCATTTTAGTTTCTTCCATTCCCCACTCTTTCCACCATGCTTATCTCTCTCGTGACTTTCCTTCTCAAACCCCATCACTATCTTCCTATTGATCCCACACTTATACAGCCTAAATTCGGACAGCACGGGCTGCGCTTTTCTTAGCATCCACAAAAACGATTCTAAGATTTTTCGGAATCCGCATCATTTTCAATCAATGGTTCTATCTGAGTTCTTAATATTTCAAACGCATCAAGCTGACTCTTGACGTTCAACTCTGATAGTTTCCCGGCTGTTTTTTCGGGCAATTCTTGTAAAGGGTAATAATTGTATATTCCACTTTGTCTTACTTGTGTCCAGAAATCCACTGATGGGTAGGTTGTTCGGTTTTCGTAGTCTCCATGTTGGATCAAACAGGCACTTCCACTTGCGTTTTGACCAACAAAAGCTATTCCGAAAGGCATTTGATCGATTGCGCTTCCACTCGCATCGATACGATTTCCATTAGCCATGTAATATACAGTCCCTCCTGATACCGGAGATCCGGCTATTACAACACTATGATACTTATCAGTTAACTCGGGGGGCAAAATTTCAGATAAAGTTTGCATTGCGCTGCCTGAGATTACACGGTATTCATTAGATGGACAGATTTCCTCCCATTTGCTTCGACTTTCTTGTGTAATTGCGAACCAATTAAATTTCATCTTCCCTTTTTTATTTCTTTTCGCTCGGTTTCTCATCTCACCTTCCTCCACTCGACGCCGTTCCCACCATGCTTCTCATGCTCGTGATTTCCCTTCTCAAACCCCATCACCATCTTCCCGCAAATCCCACACTTATACAGCCCAAAATCAGACAGCATGGGCTGCGCCTCCGGGGCCGGCTGGGGAACCTTTTCCTCGACCACAGGTTTTGCCGGAACCTGCGCAAGAGCAGGTGCGGGCGGTCGATGCCTTTGAACTCCTGCTGCCGCGAGCGGCACACCGCCAACATGACTTTGTTGTTCAGCCCATCGAGCTGTTCGCGGATGGCTTTGTTGAGCCCTGCCAGGCTGAAAAAGGTACGCTTTTGCAGCAGCGCAATCACCCAACGCTCCACGTTTTGCACCTTGCCTTTATCTTTGGGTTTTCGGACCCACGTGGGCAGAACGGCATACTGATAATGCTCGGCCAGGGCTTGGTAGGCCGGGTTGATGTCCGGCTCGTAGTAATTGGGTTTCGTTACCCCGGTGATGAGGTCGGAGGAGCAATTGTCCCAGAAGAGGAAGGCAACTTTCTCACAACTGGCGCGTGATGTGCTGGATGGAGCGAAGCTCTCCGACTTGCAGACCTTATTTGCAGACGACCTGCAGGTCAATCACAATCCGATGGGCAGTCTGACGACACCGAGTGCGGTGATTGTTCCAGGTCCGAAGGTGATGACCTGGGATGACTGGGTGTCCACCAAGACGGTGATTGTTAGACGGACAAGAAGAAAGGAGGTAGTTCCGGAGGGTCAGTTGGGATTTGGAATTTAATTGTAGAGGCTCTGTGAAAAATCAGAGCCTCTTTTATCTATAGTTATGGCTATTTAGCTAAGATGCATCTTAATGTTCTTTATCCTTTGGAGGTTTAGGATCATTACCTGGTGGAACAGTGTCTTTGCTACGTATTTTCCCGTCCATCCCTTTTATGGTTAATTCACCCCCGCCCGAATTTTGGAGCAATGTTTTTGCTTCATCAGCGGCTTCTTTTTGTGTGTCGTGGACACTTGATGCTCGCGATGCATCATTCCTTTTGTTTTCCCATTTTCCATCTGGTCTTCGTGATACAGTACGATCCCTACCCTTTGACATTCATCCTCCTTTGACTAATTCATTGGTTATTAAGTACATAGGCTGAAGAAATAATCTTCCGTGATATTTGAATTGCAAGTTCTACTTCCTGAGCGGTTACTCGGATTTCACGACCTTCTGTTTCACCTGTGCGCACTCGCTCAAGATACTTTTTATCAACAATGCCCACATTGTGTGTTATTGGATGTCGCTTTTCGAAAATTAATTTTAAAGTTTCAACCTCGTCTTGAGAGACACTATCAAACAATTCGAATCCAGTCTGTGTGAGGAAAGTTTCCGCGGCTGAATTAATATTCTGATAAGAATTCCTGATCTTTTCAAGCAGGCTGATTATCATGTCAGGTGCTATACCCATATCAGCTAAAAGTTTTTTGGTAATTATTTTTAATACGGCTTCAAAAACTGAAACCGTATCCTCTAGTCCATTTTCAATATCTCTACCTGCAACCCGGGCGCCTAACTCCTCACGCCTTTTATCTATTACGCTAAGAACTTTCTGAATGACTTCAAACTCAGTATCGACATGACAAATAAATATATCTTTTCCACAATCTGGGCACCAGGTTGCTAAACCAAAGACCGCATGTTCAAGCCCACAATTAGGACAAATAATATCGCGCCGCAACTCTTCTTCCAGCGGTCGTGGTACAAAGTCTGGCCTACCTGGTTTATAAGACATTTCCATCTTGAACATTCCAGAGCCATATGTCTTTTTGTGTGAGCTTCCTAATCCAAAAGCTTTTTGAATAGACTTATCGATGCCTTTGACAACCTCATTTTTGAGTACACCTAAAGCATAATCAATTTGAGCTTGAGTAGTAAAATCACTTGGTTCACCCTCTTGCCGGCAATATGGGCAATAAGCATGTATTTGCCCTTCCGTTATTCCGGTACCTAATTTCACCTTGAAGTAACCAGGTGAGCACTCAGAATTAGGGCATTCTCGCCCAACTAACCCCTCTTCAGTTGGAATTGAAATATGCATTTCGTACTTTCAGGACCGACTTTTCGGGTTTCAAAGTCTCCACCTTCATTTAGTATCGAACTGGACATAGATTCCTCCGTTCTTAATCTCTAGGGAAATAATTGTATTGACGGAATAACATTTTTTGTCAATATTCGATCCCAATAATAAGTTGGATGGATAATGTGTAACCTATGTAACAAAGTGTAAATCTCTTAAATCAAAATCACTTTTTCCAATCGTTCTTTCCGCTTTCTCCAATCCGGCATTAACACATCCAGCAAGTGATAAAACTTCGCGCTGTGACCCTCATGCACCAGGTGGCACAATTCATGAAGGACGACGTAATCAATGCAGTGAGTCGGTGCCTTGATTAGCTCCGTATTGAAAGTAATCACTCCTGTAGGTGTGCAACTTCCCCAGCGCTTGTTCATTCTCCGATACTTTATCTCTGGTGTTTTTGCGCCAAACTCAAATACCCGGTCAATAAACAGTGACACTCGGTTCTGGATTAATACCCTGGCATGCCTGGTATACCAGTCTTGTAATAATTGTTGTTTTCGTTCAAGGTTTTCAGTTTGGGTTGTGGTTAATATAAAAAACTTCCCGATAAGTTTCACATCATTTTCGCTACCAGCCATCACCTTTAGCCGATACTGCCGGCCCAAATAGTAGTGCGTTTCACCACCCACATATTGGCGTTCAGGCAATATGGGATGGTACTGATCAAAGTACTCCAATTGTTGAATAATCCAGGAGGCGCGTTTTTTGAGTTTTGCTTGCACTTCCTCTATCGAGTGATCAAGGGGCGCTTTCGCAATGATGTTTTTATCTGGCTGAACCGTGATTCTTAAACGATTCCGCTCTTCAAACCATACTGTGATAGGGATTTGGAGATTGGAATAGGATATGTTTACCATTATTGGAAATTCGGTTTTTTCGGTAATCACCATTAATCGCCTTTGGCTTAAGGACATCTGACGCGTGCTACATCAATGGACTGATCTAGAATCCGATCAATTTCATCAAAGGTAAGGTCAATCCCTTCCTGCTCTTTCCAGTCAAATAGCATATCTTCAATTTCGATCCGCATCCGGTTTTGGACATCGATATTGTCCACCCAGTTGACAATCCGATTCCTTTCAACAATGTTTTCCACTTCCAGGGCAGCCCGGGCAAAGGCTTCACTGCGATCTTCTCTAGATTCGCCTGGTTGAATTATCTCTTTGACGATCCCATAATATGCTTTTGCAACCTCATGCCCATTCAACCGCGCTGGAACATCATCCCCCGTTCGATTCAGAACAGCTTGCATGATTTCAGTGACCTGCGCCAGGTAATCCTTTTCACGAAGGCGTTCATCCCGATAAGCTTTGATTGCTTCTTTCAATATCTCTGAAAAGCGTTTGTAAAATACCGGGTCCTGATCCATGCGATCATAGATAGTTTTTTGAGTACGGTGGGCGATCGTATCGGCTTTGGCAGCATCAGAGTGCAGCTTTTCTACTTCATCAGCGAATGCTTTCTGATCAAAGATGTTCACCAGTGAGGTGATTTGCTCTACATCACCAGTGCCAACATGGGTGTCCAGCAGCTTCTGGATGCGCGGTTCATATTGTGAGAAATCGACTACCTCGGCATAACGACGCTGAACAGATGCTTTCAATTTGGAGAAGAATTTTAGACCGCTCCGGTATTGCTCAACCTTTTCCGGAGGAGTCTCTTCCAGGAACTTAACACTCGATAAGGCAATCGACAAAACCTTCGAATACTTCGAGAGCCTTTCGTAAAAATTCTCACGCAAGGCGTCATCTGCCAGCAGAATTTCATATGCTTCCGCGTCGCGGCGGTTCTTGACCTCTTTAAAAGTATCCCACAGCACGGAATGCGCTTGCGCCAACTGCGAGACAGGCTCGTTGATATCGGTCAGGATGCCAACGAGATCGTCCGAATCAAATTCGGGCAGTGAGTTATACAAATCTAGAGCATGACTTAAACTTTCTAGGACACCGTAATAATCCAAAATGTAACCGAAATCTTTGCCTTCGTACAATCGATTTACACGGGCTATTGCCTGGAGGAGGGTATGATCTTTAAGTTTACGGGTCAGATAAAGTACCGTATCTCGGGGTGCATCAAATCCGGTCAGCAGCTTATCCACCACAATGATAATTTCTGGTGATTCCCCGTTCTTAAACCCATTGATGATTTGCTTGTTATATTCGCGCTCACTGCCATACTTTTCCATCATCCCTTTCCAGAATCGCTGGACAGCAAGAACGTTTTCCTGATATAGATCTTCCTCACCTTCGCGTTCATCTGGGGGCGATATGAGTACATCCGATGTTACCATGCCAAAAACATCCAAGAACTGCTTATATAGAAGAGCAGTGGCTTTGTCCGTAGCTACCAACTGGCCCTTGAATCCAGTTCCCTGCCAATTGTCTCGATAATGGATACTGATATCCCAGGCGATCCGCTGGACTTTTTGGGCAGCCTTGTTAAGCTGATCCGTGGTGGAATATTTAACCTTCAAGTCAGCAATTTGCGGCTGGGTCAGATCCTGAGTGATGCGTTCAAACCAGGTATCAATTGCCTTATCATCCACCTGTTGATCGACGTGCCGGCCTTCATACAGTAAAGGCACAACGTTTTTATCTTCCACCGCACGAGTAATCGTATAGGTGTCGATCAAGCCGCCGAATTGTCGGACAGTGTCGTGATCTTTCTTCATCACCGGCGTGCCGGTAAAACCAATGTAACAGGCCTCGGGAAGCGCCTGGCGCATACGGGCATGCATAGAGCCATACTGGGTACGGTGGCCTTCATCCACCAGAACAAAGATATTGGGATTATCATTACGAGCATTTTGACGCCCTACAGCGGCGTCGAATTTGTCAATAACGGTTGTAATAATGCGTTGTTTGTTTTCACGCAGCATTTCAGCCAGTTCTTTTCCGGTGCGGGCTTGTTCCACCTCTTTACCGCAGGCGTGGAATGTTTTGTAAATCTGATCATCCAGATCAACCCGGTCTGTAACCAGCACAATTTTATAATCCGGAATATCGGTACGCATCGCAATGGCTTTTGCCAAGAATACCATGGTGAGGGATTTTCCGCTTCCTTGGGTATGCCAGACCACGCCGCCGGATCGTCTGCCTTCCGAATCGCGCTCATAGATACGCCGCATGATTTTCTTGACGCAGAAATATTGCTGGTAGCGGGCGATTTTCTTTTCACCGGCATCGTACAGGGTAAATCCATAAGCTAATTCAAGCAGTCGTTCTAGGCGGCAAAGGGCGTAGATGGCTCGGTCTTGCTCCGTGACCAACCGGGACAGGTTTAAACTATTCACTGCTTCCATGCGATGCTTGCCCGGGAAGGCATCGTACAGCGCCTGAATTTGGCTGCGGCTCAATGGCTGATCCACAACAGCTTTGACGGTTTTCTCGAACCCATCGCTTTCCTCTTTCCAAACGCTCCAAAACTTGGCTGGGGTACCGACCGTGGCGTATTTGGCTTCATTACCAGAGACCGCCAGCAGCAGTTGGGCATATTGAAACAGGGCGGGGATTTCATCCTCTTTCTGGTTGCGAATCTGCTGTGAGATTGCCTGAGTAATGGGATCTTTGAGGTCGGGGGATTTGCACTCGATCACACAGAAGGGAATGCCGTTGACAAACAACACCAGGTCCGGCCGGCGGGTTTCGTGACTGCTGCGGCGTTCGACTACGAATTCTTCTGCCACGTGATAGACATTGTTTTCGGGATGTTCCCAATTGATGTAGCGCAGGCTGAAGCTCTTCAGGTTGCCATTGATGGACTGCGGCAGGCTCTTTCCCAGGCTGAGCAGGTCGAAGATGCTTTCATTGGTGCGCAGCAGGCCGATGGAGAGGGTCTCTTTGAGCACCTGCACGGCGGTGTGAATGTTGGCTTCGGAAAACGGGTAACGTTGATCGTGATACTGAATTTCGTTATGTTTTGCCAGCCAACCCAGTAAAACACCTTCCAGTAAGACCGCATCGGCTCGCCCGCCGCGCAGCGCCAGCGCCTCGCGTGGAGAGAGGTAGGTATAGCCCAGGTTTTGCAGCAAGTGCAGCGCTGGGAGTTGGGAGCGTGTATGTTCAGAGAATTCAACTGATGCTTGATCCATCATATTCGCATTCATTTCCATAAAAGGCCATCCTATATCCGTTCGATAACATCAAGTGTTTTTTGTACATGGGGAAGTAATTCGGCGCGATCCATTTCTCGGAGTGGATCTATATCATGGTCTCCATGATGAACAGGGCTTGATATTTCATTCAAATTTCGAAGGTCACGCAATAAATCTGCGGCTAATTTATTTTGTTCTTGCAGGACATCACAAATTTCCCTAAAGTTGATGCGCCATTTAAATATCTGAAGTATTTGAACCGCAAACATGCTTCGAGGCAGGGGCGAATATCACCCTGGATGGATTTTGCTTCGCAAAAATCTTCATCTAGATACCTGATGAGCTTTTCAACCCTCTTTTGTTGCTCACCTTTGCGCTCATTTTCTATATCAAATTGGACAATTGAACTTCCATTTAGATTGTCTTTCTTAAGCGAGAGTACTTGGGGTGATTCAAGCTTGTCAGAAAGTAACAGCAAGAAATCACTCTTATGGGTTAAAACAACCATTTGTTTGGTTTCTTGAGAAAGATCTCCAATAATATCTGCTGTTATTTTCCGGCGATAATCATCCATACTGGATAACGGATCATCGAAGACCACAATCGTGTTCGAAAGATCCCCCTTTTGCCGTAGATGTGTGATGAAGAAAGCAAAGCTCAAAGTGTTCTTCTCACCTTCACTGAGCGTGTTCTGAAAACAAGGACAGTCATCTTTTTCCTGTAGGGTCACTAGCGACCCATTAATGATGATTTGGAACTCTGCAAACGGTTGTTTTGCGCGTTTATCCACTTGCTCAACCAGGTTTTCAATCCTGAAACCGACCCCGAGGTCATCTAATACCTTGTTGATGCCTTGCTGATATGTCCTAAATATTTCAACTGAATATGTCGATAATTGGTTTGTTAAATCCTGACAACGGCTTGCCGTTGCTTGGAAATCGCTTTCCAATTGTTGATATTCTGCACACCAGGTTTTCTCTTCTTGTGAAAAGCGCTTTCTTAATTCAGATAACTGATTTTTACGACTCTCTAATGATTGAACGGATTGCGCATCGATAGTTGCTAACCGCTCAACTGTTAATTGAGTGGCTCGGTGATATGACTTTTGTGCAATTTTTACCTTGTCGTTTATTACACCTTTTTCCTTTTCAAAATCAATTAAGAACTGTAAATCAATTTCCTGATTTAGGCTTGCCTCTTTTTTCGAAAGCGCGTCCACGATCTGACCTTTTACAAGAAGAGCGTGCTGTTGAAATTTATCGAAATCAAAGGATGGAATATCTTTTATGACGTTTAAGGATAATCGAGTTTCAATCTTCTGAAGTGATACATTGCATTTATCATAATTCCCTTTAATCCCAAGGATATCAGCGCTCGGATCCCATTTCGACCAGGTGGATTTTAAGGTAATAATTTTATCGATTGCTTGACTATGAGCTTGGTCAAATAATTCTTGATAGGCACGGATTAAAACATCAGCCCCTTCTAGACTTTGCCCACAAAACGGGCAATTATAAACAAGCTGTTCCAAACCTTGGTGGATAAAACCCTCAGCGGAATCGGGTTTTTTTAGATGGCTTTGAATATGCTCATTAACAAGGGCTCTTGCATCCTCATGAATACTTTGGAGATTGATGTGGATTGCTTCTGAAATATTTTCAAAATCCCAATCCACGCTCGATAAAACTGGAAAATTTGCCAATCCGGAAAGTTCATCTTTTTCACTGCTAACAAGCAATTTTTGATCAATTTCCTGAAGCTCGGTAATCATCTCTCGTTCTTCAGTATCTGCAATCGACAAATAGTCCCTTCGACCTGCCCTGGTGATCCGTGTATTTAATTCCTTCGTGCGTTCATCTAATGACTGCTTAAGGCTTTTCTCTGTAGCCTTTACATTTGTTAAATCTTCGCTGATTTGCACGCCTTCATGGCCAATAATAATTTTATGGATGCTTTGTTTATGTTCTGATTCAACCTTTTGAATAAACAAATTTTCAAAAACATATTGTTGGTCAAAAACTAGGATTTCCGGTTTTACTGTAGCTGGGTTATAAGACCATGCCCCATTTTTATAAACCATTGTCCCGTTTTCAACCTTGATTACGATTTCTTGTGCTATAGGGTTTTGTTGTGCGGTTAAAGTTGTTCGGGCAATGATTCTCTGAGGGTCATCCAAATATGCGGACTTCAAAATCGCTGCGATGGTGCTTTTACCGTAGCCATTGTTCGCGTAAACAACAGTGTTTTTTGATATATCCAGGCCACTGTTTGGTGACCGAAAATTCGAAAATGCACCCACGCCTTGAATGATTTGAAAACGTTTAAGCATTTTTTGTATCCCTCCTAATTTACTTTCACACGAATTTCACCTGTGAGTAGCTTCTGCATCAATCCTTCTTTCTGATGGATAAGCATCAGTTTCTTTGACTCAAGAAGCATAATGTTTTGATCAATCAAAAATAGACATTGAGCAATTTGTAATTGTTCATCTAATTTCGGCAAAGCAACGTGTAGATTCCCCAATATCGATAAGGTTAATCCCCCACGGCCACCATCACCAGCAGACATCCTCCGTAATTCCCAATAACGTGAATCGAGATTGTAATAAAGGAACAGATAATGTGCCTGTATTTCTCTTGGCATTATTGTGGCGATGGATTGGTTTGTACATAAGGGAATCTCGTTGACAGCTACAGTCCCTCGAGTTTTCCCTTGTCCAGCTAACCCTACTAAAACAGAATGCCTAGGTACTATAGATGTATTTGAATTCTTCATTCCAGTTTCAGTGATTCTACCCTTAACTGAATTTACAAATTTTAAATTCAACTCGCCGGAATTCATCCATGGAATTTCACCTCCCCAATACTGAGGAACGAAAGTTGATGGGGTTCCGCCAGCCTTTAGTAAACCTAATTGATTAAGCCTTAAAATGCTCCATCCATTTGGAATCTCATCTTTTTTATGAGCAGGTTTACCAAATTCCGGGAAGCGCAACTTGCCGGTAAGCAATCCCTGTATCAAGCCTTTCTTTAGCCGCTGCTTCGCCTCGATCAGCCGCTGCACCCGCTCAATGGCGCGGTCCCAGGTGGAGAGAATTTGAGAGATTTTTTGTTGCTCAATTATTGGAGGGCACAATAATTCTAAATTATAGAGCGTAGCTCTACTTAAGCTTGGAACTCCTGTACTTTCATTTAGCCGAGACAATCTGGAATTATCAAGGTAATAATACAACCATCTGCAATCTAGGTTTTTATGATCGCTTGTAAAGAAGGCTGTATCAATAACCCAAATTTTTTCATTGTAGTAATTGGGCTTATCAATGGAACCTTTTCGTCCAATTATTACTGTTTCTCCATCAATAAAATAGTCTTTGCCCTTTCTTGTGATACTGCTAGTACCGACTACGGGATAAATCCCATCTTGATCAAGAATCCTATTAGGGGATTGGCCGTAATTAATCTTACAAAGGTCATGTAACTTAAGTTTTTTCCAATTGGTTGGATATATAGCGTTCAATGAGTCGACGTAAACCATAGCCTTTTAATTACCCCCATTTTTAGGTTTTAATTTTCGAATCACATTGTCAAAATCCTTATCAGTTTGGTCAACTTCCCATTCCAGGTGGGCAGTGTTGCACTTTTCATATTTCGAAAGCGCCAATGTCTTCACCACTTCCGCTGAAACCCGGCCGGCGTCGCGATTTGTTTCATAATCCCTTCCAATCTGTAAGAATCGCTTACAAGTTGGGGATTGTTGAAGGTTTAGAATGTTATCTGTTATACTTAAAGTCATCAGAGTGATCCTTCTTTCGATTGTGGTTCTGTAAAGCAGCTTGACAAATTTCTATAAATGCCTATAATAATAAGTGGAGGCTTTCAACGCCCAGCGTTGCATTGCCTTTTTTATTTAATGGTCAATCAAAGCGATGCTCCAGATATCAACAGGTTCTCGACGGATACTTGGTACAACTCTCTTACTGAGTACCCGCATATTACACAGCGCGGATACCAATGGCTGTAGCTCTGTACGGGCTGGTTTGGACATGCCTTTGATCCTAAATCCCCACGAGAGAACATAAGCAGCCAAATCAACAATTTGAACCCCCATGGTCAAATCACTATGAACAAAGAATGGTTCTGGAATAATCAAGTTCGATCGCTCCTGACCTTTTCGGGTATTGATGAAATATTCAGTCATTTGCCCAAGCAATAGATGGCTTTTGACTTTATCTAATTCATCAAAAACAATAATCCCCATTTCATTTGTCCCAGAGTCCTCAAGAGAATAAAAAAATCGTTCAAATAGGTAGCTGTAATCTTTGCGAAGAAAAGGCAAACCAGACACATCCCCTAACCCTGGCTGAGCAGCGACTGCGTCATAATCTATGATGCTGGCAAAGACTCGACCGCCGGCGTCTAAACACACTTGAATAGCCTGGGTAGCATATAAGATTTTTGCTTGAGACAAGGCTGTCAACTGCAATCGAGTCACTTTTTCACCATTTGCCAGGCATTGTTGGGCTAAGGTAGGCAAGTCATCTGCATTTATCGGAGGCATTTGACTTGCAAGACGAAAAGTTTTCGCTTTGAGTAGCTTTTTTGCTTTTAATTCAATCTTATTTGTTGAATAAAAATCACCAAACATGTGCTTTTCTATTGCCTTGACCTTTTGAATCAGATTCCAAAGATTGCGGTCTTTAATCGCAATTCCTGCGAGCACCTCGTAAGGCGATTCTTGATGATCATTTCCGCTTTCATCAACAAACAAGAATACTGTCATAAGCTACTCCTTTAAACCTAGTTCGGATAAATACTTCTTCATCTCTGCCTGCACCTGGACCAGTTCTGCTTCGATGTCTTCGATTTCCTTTTGGACAGCGGGGATATCGATTTCTTCTTCCTCTTCGAAAGTATCCACATAACGCGGAATGTTGAGGTTGTAATCCGCTGCCTGGACATCGGCTAACGTCGCCAGCGAAGCATATTTCTCGTTCGGTTTAAAATCCAGGTAGGTCTGCATAATGCGGTCAATATCCACATCGCGGAGAATATTTTGATTGGTACCGCTTTCGAAATCACGGGAGGCATCAATAAACAGGATGCACTTATCGCGGTCTGTTTGGGCTTCTGCCCAAGGTTTACGCGCCTTGTTGAATACCAGAATGGCGGCAGGAATCGGCGTGCCAAAGAAGAGTTTCTCCGGTAACCCAATGACAGCCTCCAGGATATTCTCCTCGATGAACTGCCGGCGAATGATACCCTCGGCTGCACCGCGGAAGAGTACCCCGTGCGGAACGATGACCCCGACGCGACCTTCGCCTTCCAGGGCAATTTCTACCATGTGACTGATGAACGCATAGTCACCTTTGCTGGCCGGTGGCAGCCCACGGTGGAAGCGGTTGTACGGATCGTTGGCAGCAAATTCAGCGCCCCATTTCTTCAAAGAGAAAGGCGGATTGGCGACGACGACATTGAAGCGCATCAATTCATCATGTTCGATTAAGCGCGGGTTGGAGATTGTGTCGGACCACTCAATTTGGGCTTTCTGATCTATTCCATGCAGAAACATATTCATGCGGCACAGCGCCCAGGTTGAGCCATTAGACTCCTGACCGCCGAGAAAATAATCCGGGCTACCGATCTCTTTGGCAACGCGGATCAACAATGAGCCTGATCCGCAAGCCGGGTCGCAAACCCGGTCGCCTGGTTTAGGCCGCACTAGCTTTGCCAATAAAATGGATACTTCTGGCGGCGTGTAGAATTCACCAGCCTTCTTGCCTGCGCCTGCCGCGAACTGGCCGATCAGGTATTCATAAACATCTCCGATCACATCGCGATTACCAACAACAGAAGGGCGCAGATTCAGGCGGGAATCGGCGAAATCTTCCAACAAATGCTTTAGTCGGCGGTTGCGGTCTTTGGTTTGCCCCAGAGCACCTTCACTGTTGAAATCAATATTGCGGAAAACCCCTTCCAATTTGGATTTGTTGGCATCTTCGATTTTCATCAATGCAATATCGATTAGTTCTCCAATATTGGCGGCGTCACGGCGTTGGAAGAGATAATCAAAGGTACTTTCTTCTGGAACAATAAATCGTTCTCGCGCCATGGCCCGTTCTACGCGAACCATATCCCCGTTGTAACGCTTGATGTAGTCTTCGTGAACGTCCTTTTTTAAATCGCTTAAATATTTCACAAATAACATCGTGAGAATATAGTCTTTATATTGGGCAGATTCGACCGCTCCGCGGAAGGTATCGCAGGCTGCCCAGACAATTTGCCCGATTTCATTCTTGCTTGAATGTGAATTTGCCATGTCTATTCTTCTCCTATTCGATAATTGCATTCAGACAAACAGCTTCAACCAAAGTCGATTTTTTTGTCAGGTATAAATTTAATAAATCTGCTTCCTTTTTTCGTAGCATCTCCAATTCACCAATTTTTCGTTGCATCTCAAAATCTGGAATGGGAACTTCAAGACGCGATAACGCGGAAACGGAGAGGAAGGGGAGTGAACTTCCACTTCGGTTCAACTTGATACACTCCTGAGCAGGTGTTTGATTGAGCCACCACGCCAAAAAATCAGGCAGAATGCTTTCTGGGTTTGCGCGTAGAATGTAAAATGTATTAGCTGCAAGAAGGTTGGTTACATCTGTGTTGACCAGGTAAGCGAAATTTTCCTGGCCTTTTGCTGAGAACAAAACATCCCTACGTCGTAATTCGGATTTGCTCGTATTTCCAGAAGGGGTGAATCGAATTAAATTCGACCATTGTACCTGGTGCAACTTATCAAAATCACGCGCCTGAATTAAACAGTGGCTGCCATCCAACTGCGAGCGGATTCCCTCTCGCGACTGGTACCCAACCTGAATTTCTGAAATGTCACTCAGGAGAGCTTTCATAAATCCTCGCAATTAATAAACACAGTAGATTTCATACTGTATATTATAACAAGTCTTAATCAAAAGTCAAGTTAATATTCAGTATAATACCTACTGCAATTTAATTCAAGGAGAGTGGAATGGATCTTTGTAAATGTTTTGTCGCGATTATCGAACTCAGATTATAAAGTAATCATTATGATTCTTGGGATTCTACGTCACTCACCCCCCCACTTTTTAAACGCTTCGGAATGTGTCAATGGTTTGAGACAACTTGATCAGGAATTTAGTGTAGTTTCGTTATGTGTTGGCTAATCGTCATCTCTCCTTTCGTTCCGGAAGTCTGTGGAAAAGTGGACAGAAGAACACTGCCC
>Ga0207951_100466_pt1 | contig 20120 bp, 20 predicted proteins | sample Subbio12Aug_8Bad_FD_184830 | JGI IMG/M metagenome (GOLD analysis project Ga0207951, IMG submission 184830) | Serpentinite rock and fluid subsurface biosphere microbial communities from McLaughlin Reserve, California, USA - CR12Aug_8Bad (SPAdes) | ecosystem: Environmental > Terrestrial > Deep... | reverse complement strand
CTCGGCGGAATGGAGATGAGCGATAAAACCAACTAAAATATCAAGGTGTTGGGAGCGACATTTTAATGTCCTTGATTATCAATAAACTACGGTTTATTCTATCATGCAGCACACTGCAAACCAATGAATTTATTGGAAAATTGGCTTAAGTTGAGGGGGTTGGGGCGATCAGGGGTTGCATGCCGCAGTCACCGCAGGCTTTGCGTTGCCTTGACTGAAAATAGCCGCTGTCGGCCAGCAGGGTGTCGGGTTTGCCGAAACCGTTTTCCAGTTTAGCCAGTTCGTCCAGCATCGGTTCGACTTGGGTCAAATGCCGATTTTTTGAACAGGCGTTGGCCTTAATGGGCAATACTTCACCAAAATACGCATTCATCGCACCATTTTTCATGAATTCTTGGCTATTTTTGCCGTTTTTGCGCCCATAGGACGGATTATCCTGTGCCAGCCTGCATCCCGGCCTGGATCGCCGCGCCGCGCTTGATGTTGTAGGCCATCGCCGTCAGCATGAACCGGGCTTGGTTGCGTTGCAGCCCCAAGTAACGCGCCTTGGCTAGGCGATAGTGTTGCTTGAGGATGCCGAACACACGTTCCACGGTGCTGCGGATGCTTGACCACTGCCGATTCTGGTGTTTTTGGCGGTCGCTCAGCGGCTGGTTGCGCTTGGCCTTGTGCCAGGATACGGTTGCCGATGTTGCGCTTGGCCAGGAGCCGGTCATGTCCGGCACTGGCGTAGGACTGGTCGGCATAGACCTGTTCCTCGGCGCCGGTCAGCCGTTTTTCCAGGGACTTGGGGTCATGTTCGTTGCCGGGGGTGTGGTCGACGGCCTTGATGAAGCCGTCCTCATCGACGTTGACGTGCGCCTTGTAGCCGTAAGTGCTGGCCGTCTTGCCGTTGGCGGCGACCTTGACGCTGTACCCGGCTCCGCCGTCCTGGGTGTTCGCCCCGTCCTTGCCCTTGCGCGGGCGGCTTTGCTTGGCTTCGATGACGGTGGCATCGACGATGCTGACCTCGCCAGCCTGGATGTACAGCCCCTTGGCCGACAGATGCCGGTTGACTTCCGCCAATAAGGTGTCCAGCAAGCCCTGCTTGGTCAGCGTGTTGCGGAACCGCCAGATCGTGCTGTGGTCGGGCACACCCTTGCTCAGCCCCAGGTTGATGAAGCGACGGAACATCAAATCCCGCGCCAGTTGCTTCTCCAGCCCAGGGTCGCTCAGGCCATACCGGCTTTGCAGCAGCAAGGCCTTCGACTGCATGGATGCAGGAGGTAGGGCAATGCAGGAGCAATTGCCGAGAACATCAGCAACTGCGGCTCTATTAGTTTCCAGTCAATCAACTGGTGGATGCCGTCCAACTCTTCCAAGGCTTCGTGGTGCTTGACGAGGGCGTCGCTTAAACTGGTTTGTGCTAGGTTCTTCCAGGACATGGGCTGTTGCTCGGAATTTAGATAAAGGCTGATTTTACCCGTTTTGGGGCTTGGTTCGTGCAAAGGTCTCCTGACATTTATATGCGCTTGCCCTGAGATGTTACTCAACCGCCGATATCATTGAACGCCATGGCCACGGCAGCCGATCGAGTCGAAACCCCGAGTTTTTCGAAAATGTGTTCGAGGTGTTTGTTGATCGTGCGTGGGCTGCTGTCAAGAATGATGCCGATTTCCTTGTTGGTTTTGCCACGACCTATCCACATCAATATCTCCGCCTCGCGTGGCGTCAGTTTCAATTTTTTACGTAGGGTTTGAACATTCCAGTTTGTGCCGGATTCACTACGCTGCACCTGCAACAGATATTGCCCCGGTTGTTCGCAGGCACTGATATTGACGCTGAAGCCGTCGGCCAGTATTTGCTGTTGGTCGTAATCTTCGGCGGTGGCGTGGTCACGCCAGATTTGAAACCAGCTCAGTAATTTTTCCGGTAGAAAATCGCCGGTACGGATATTGCCAATTTGGTTGTCGCGGCCCGTGTATTCACTCAGCCAAACAGCGCCTGTTGGTGTCAGCCAGTTGATACGCCCGCTATCGTCGATCGCCAGCGCAGAAAATTGTCCTTCTGCTAACAGGCGCTCGGCGCGACGCAGATTGCGGTTTTGGCTCACATGCACTTCGATGCGGGCCAGCATCTCAGCCGGCCGTATGGGTTTGACGATGTAATCCAGCGCGCCTTCGCCGAAGCCGCGCAGTAAATCATCCAGTTCGCTGAGGCCTGTCATGAACAGCACGGGAATCGCTTCGGTGTCAGGACTTGCTTTCAGGCGGCGACAGGTTTCAAAACCGTCTATGCCGGGCATTATCACGTCCAGCAAAATGATGTCGGGTTTGATGTACTGGATTTGTTCCAACGCCGACTGACCATCGGTGGCAACCAGTACGCGGTAATTGGCTTCCGACAGCGTATCCGACAGCAAGGCCAGATTGCCAGGCATGTCATCTACGATCAGCACGGTGCCGCTGCTGCCATCCATCATGGCGTGTCGTCCTGTTTGCCATTCATGTTCAGCAGCACCTTGATTTCGCCAATGCGGAATTGGTTGGCAAGCTGTATGAGTTTCGTGCAAAACCCGGCGTAGCGTGGTTGTTGTTCGGCATAGTCCGCCAGCAGCTTTTTCAAGCCCAGCAAGTCGCCGATCCGTGCGTAGACCGCGCATTCCCGCAGGAATGTAATCTGCGGCGTTTCTGTTTTTACAACAGGCGCTGGAGTGGGCACAAGCGCATTGTTGCGATATTGCCAATCCAGATTCAGGTGAAGCCCGAGCTTGTGAAGCAGTTCATCGACCTTGAATGGCTTGGATAGGAAGTCATCACAACCGGCGTTGATTGCCGCCATGCGGTCACCAGGATAAGCATTGGCGCTGATCACGATAATAGGCATATCGAATTTGGCCTCGCGTAATCGCAAAGCGGTTTCGATACCGTCTATTCCGTTCATGGCAATGTCCAGCAGGATCAGATCAGGGCGTTCGCCTGTCGTTTTTTCCAGACACTGTTCGCCAGAGTCGGTCTCGATCAGATGAAACCCTAACGGTTCCAGCAAAGCCAGCAGTAGATGGCGATGATCGACCTGGTCATCCGCTAGCAAAATTTTTCGCCGCCGCCCGCAGTAGCCGATGATTTCGGCTTGGGGTTCGTGTTCATTTTCCGGGCGCAAACTCGGCAACAACAGGCGCAGGCTAAACGTTGAACCTTCGCCACCTACACTTTGTACCATCAATTCGCCACCCATCAATTCGGCCAGAATTTTGCTGATGGTCAAACCCAGGCCGCTGCCGATCATTGCGTTGCCGGTTGGATTGTCCAGTCGGGTGAAGGGTTGGAAAATGTTTTGTATCTGTTCCTCGTCGATGCCGCTGCCGGTATCAATGACCTGGAAACTGGCGACACCACTGGCGTAGCTGATGCGGAATACGATACTGCCTGTGCTGGTGAACTTGATGGCGTTGCCGAGCAGGTTCATCAGAATCTGCCCGACTCGTTTCTCGTCCCCGCGTACCCGTTGTGGCAGTGCGGTGGTGATCTGGCAGGTAAAGCTTAACCCCTTGTCTTCGGCTTGCGCCCGGTAGATATGAACCAAATGTCCAATGAAGTCGGGAAATTGAATCGGCTGGTATTTGAAATCGAACTTGCGCGCCTTGATGCGAGTAATGTCGAGGACATCCTCGATCAACGAACACAAATGCTCGCCGCTGCGTTTCAAGGTTTCCACCGCCTGGCGCCGGTGTGGTGGAATGCTTGGATCCTGATTAAGGATATGGGCGTAACCGATGATGCTATTGAGTGGCGAGCGAATCTCGTGGCTCATATTGCTCAAAAAACGGCTTTTGGCTTGGTTGGCGGTGTCGGCCATACGCTGTGCCTGCTGTAATTTCAGATCAGTTTTTTGGTGATCCTCGATCTCCTGCAACAGCAATTGGGTTTGTCTGGCACTTTCCTCATAAGCCACACGGCGGCTTTCGGCGTTGAGAATCAACCACCAGGTACACAAACCGATGAACACCAGTAAAGATGCGTAAATTTTCAGGAAATTGTTCAGCAACAGTTCAAACGCCAACCCGTCCTGGCGAATACTCAGTAAATCCTGATAGTAAATGATGCCAATGAACAAGCCGGTCAGTGTTGATAAAAACAGAAATAACAAACCAAAGCGCAGCAGCCGCAGCCGGGCGTGCAGACTCAGGCTGTCCGGCAGAATTCGTTTGGCCAGTCGTTCCAGATAATCGTCGAAACGAAAACCGGGCTTGCAGCTGTCCAGACAGCGTGCGTCGAGCGTACAGCACAGCGAACAGATGCTGCCGCCGTAGGCCGGACAATAAGCCACATCTTCATGTTCGAATTCGTTTTCGCAGATCGAACAGGTATTGCGGGCATAGCGGTTGCGTTCATCGCGGTCACGGGCCAGATAATGTTGACCTTTGCTCCACCAGGCCAGCGTTGGTGTCAACACAAATGCCAGCGTCAAGGCGATCAATGCCGAAAAAGCTTGGAGCCATTCGCCGAATAAGCCGACGTAGGCCAGAATCGATACCACCGAGGCCGTAAAAGCCGCAATCATGCCGACCGGATTGAGGTCGGGCAAATAGGCGCGCTTGAACTCGATTTCTTTGGGGCTGAGGCCCAGTGGTTTGTTGATCATCAAGTCCGCTGCCACGGTGCTGATCCAGGCAATCGACATGTTGGAAAACAGACCTAGAACTTTTTCCAGTGCGCCGAATACGCCGAATTCCATCAACAGCAGCGCAATCAGCACATTGAATAATAGCCATACCACCCGTCCTGGATGGCTGTGCGTCAGTCGCGAGAAAAAATTCGACCAGGCTAGCGAACCGGCGTAGGCATTGGTGACGTTGATCTTGAGCTGGCTCAACACCACGAACAGCGTAGTTGCGGCCAACGCCCAGCGCGGGTCGTCAAACAGCTCGTTATAAGCAACCAGATACATTTGCGTTGGTTCGTGAGCGTGTTGCGGTGCAATGCCGTGGCGAATGGCAAGATGCGCCAGTAACGCACCCAGCAATTGCCTAACTACGCCGAATACCACCCAGCCCGGCCCGGCGGTCAGCATTGCGCCCCACCAGCGCCATTTGTTCTCGTCGGTTTTGTCCGGCAGGAAACGTAAGAAGTCAACCTGTTCGCCGATTTGCGCCACCATCGAGCAGGCTATCGTCATTGCACTGCCGAATAACAACCAATCGAAGCTCTGGCCGTTGGCGGCAATCCAGGCATAGCTTTCCAGTGTCATCAAGGCTTCAGATTCGGCATTGGCGACCGCGACATACGGTGCAATCAACAGTACCAGCCACACTGGTTGGGTCCACATTTGCATCCGGCTGATCGTGGTAATGCCGAAGGCTGCCAGCGGAATCACGATAACTGCGCTGATTATGTGGGCATAAGCCAGTGGAATCTGAAAAAACAATTCCAGAGCCAGCGACATGATCGATGCTTCCAGCGCGAACAACGTAAAGGTGAACGAGGCGTAAATCAGCGATGTCACTGTCGAGCCGATGTAGCCAAAGCCCGCTGCGCGGGTCAGCAAGTCGATGTCGATATGAAAGTGTGCGGCGTAATAGCTGATCGGCAACGATGTGATGAAAATCACGATGCCGGCCGCGAGAATAGCCCAGACGGCATTGGTGAAGCCGTAATTGATCGATAAAAAACCGCCGATTGCCTCCAGAACCAGAAACGATGTCGAACCAAGCGCGGTATTGGCCACCTGGAATTCCGACCACTTGCGGAAACTGCGCGGCGCATAGCGTAGGGCGTAATCTTCCAGGGTTTCGTTGGCAACCAGTGTGTTGTAGTCGCGGCGAACTTTGGTGATGCTTTGGCGGATAAGTGTCATGGGAGCGTATCGTTAACAATCCATTGGGTACTTTCGGCACAAAGTCAGAAACATGGCAGACCCAATTCTGGGCGTAATCAAAGCACTATGATCTGACCCATTACTTGTCTGAATGGTCGGCAAGATTACCGTAGCCGCATTCAAAACGCTGAAAAGTCACTTGCGTTCGAAGCCAAAGTTGAAGATGACGGGTGTGCCCTGATTGTGAATGACGATTTCCCGCTTAGGCTCAGTCACTGGTGTCGCCGGTTTTACCGGTTCGTTCGTATTAGGCGCAGCCGGGGTTTCCCGCACCTCTACTCTGACTTCCGGCACCCATTTCGGTGTGATGAGCGTGGCTTTAACGCGACTATGGCTCTTGGGCACAGGTAGTTGTTGCAGAACGTCCAGACATACCGTGCCAATCTGGTCGACCAATTTGTCGACGACGTGCGTCGGTTTGGTGTTTTTGTCCAGCGCAACGCTAATGAAACTGGATTCGCGTTGGACCAACAAATCCCCAGATTCGGCATCGCTCAAAGTGCATGTGACCGGTAGCACGTCGGCTTTCTGGAAGTCGGCAGCACGCGGGTCGGAGTTGCCTCGCGAGAATGAGAATCCCACTGGCGTTTCCCGGTGAGTAGTCTTGCCCAGCCTGGCTTGCAGGTTGTGGCTGAACTGCCCCTCGGTTTTCACGGGAAAATCCCATTCAGCCAGGTTGCTGCGTACCCGCTCGGTTATCTGTTTCACAACTAAGTCAAAGCCAAACTGCTCCCTATTGTCGTCGACTACCGACAGCGCGATGGTTTCGACCGGCTTGGCAACCGTTGCCGGTGAATCCGCCCACACCGTTGGTATCTGGCTTGTCATCCATAATGACAGCCAGGCAAGGAAACAAATGTCCGAAATTTTTTTCATGATCGCACCGCTTTGATGATGGGGTGACTTTAGGTAACCCTCTGATTCTTTCATATACGTCAAATAACTGATGAGTCATTCGCCCGATTGTGGTGGGTGTGCTGACGTTGAAAAATCTCCCCGACGTTTTCAATCGAGATGGGGAACAGATATGACGGGTCATAAACGAAAAAAAGGCGGTCGAACCATCGGGGTTCTTGCTGGAATAACTTTGGGTTCCGTGGGTTTTGGCCACGCGCCCCAGGTCATTGCTGGTGCCACGTTCAAAATCGACGATACCAAATGGATCAGTATCGGTGCCGGTTTCAGAACCAACTTCCGAACCCAGGAAAGTGCTGCCGGAAACAGTGGCGACAAATGGAGTAACGATTTTGCATTGGACAATATCCGGCTTTACATCAATGGCCAGATTCACAAATACCTGAAATTGGAGTTCAACACCGATTGTCAAACTTGTAACAACGGCGGTGAAGTCCGGGTTCTGGATGTGATCGGAAAATTTGAAGTCAACCCATACGCCAATGTGTGGGTTGGTCGCATGTTGGTGCCAGCCGAACGACGGGAAATGAATGGCCCGTTTTTCAGCGCGGTGTACAACATTTTCTCCAGCGGAACACCGTTTTCACCCGCCGACCACAATCTCGTGTTCAAAAATGATGGTACTTCGGCAGGTTCTTTTGGTCGCGACGACGGGGCAACCTTTTGGGGTGCGGCATTCGATGGCCGTTTCCAGTATGCACTGGGCTTTTTCAATGGATTACGCGGCGGTGCCAATGTCGACGACAACATACTCTATGCCCAACGCATTGCCTATAACTTTTGGAATGTGGAGAAGAACCCGGGCTATTACACCTCCGGTACGTATTACGGTACAGGCGGTGACATTCTGACCTTTGCTATTGCCAACCAGTATCAGGAAGACGGTGTTGGTAGCCGACTTGATGCCGGTAACTTTCGTGGCACCACTGCCGACGTGTTACTGGAAAAGGTGTTGCCGAACGGTGGCGTCGTGACCTTCAACGGTGAGTATAAAAACTATGGCATTTCTAACGGGTTCAGTCAGGCGACCCGCGATGCCGGTGCTCCGGGCCTGTTCGACATATTCGAAGGCAATGCCTACGACGTCAGTGGTATGTACCTCTTTCCCGAGAAAGTCGGTATCGGCCAGTTCCAACCCTATCTGCGTTATGTCAATCATGCGCCAGAAACCAGTACCGCGCGTGAAGTCTACGAAGCCGGCGTCAACTACGTCATCGACGGTCACAACGCCAGAATCAACCTAAGTTACCAATACGGCGATCTGCTGACCAAAGGCTTCAATTACAGGTCAACCACCACCGGTGAGCACGTCAGTCAGATGATGGTGGGCTTCCAATGGCAAATCTGATGGCAGGTCGTGCGCATGCTTGTAAGTTCACTACTGAGGCATGGCTGACGTCATTCGTTTTCTCGAATTTTTCCCGACATTAGGATCATGACAATGAAAAAACCACGTAATGTTTTCCACAAACTGACTTTTGGTGCCGTACTGTCGTTGGCATTGACAAGCACGGCGACGGTCCGCGCCGAAGACACGATCAAGGTCGGCGTTCTGCATTCGCTGTCAGGGACGATGGCGATCTCCGAAACCACGCTCAAAGACACCATGCTGATGTTGATCGACGCGCAGAACAAAAAAGGCGGGTTACTCGGCAAGAAACTGGAAGCTGTTGTAGTCGACCCGGCCTCCAATTGGCCATTGTTTGCCGAAAAAGCCCGTGAGCTGCTGACCAAAGACAAGGTTGCGGCGATTTTCGGCTGCTGGACATCGGTGTCACGCAAATCAGTGCTGCCCGTGGTCGAAGAGTTGAACGGCATTTTGTTTTACCCCGTGCAATACGAGGGTGAAGAATCCTCGCGCAACGTGTTCTATACCGGCGCTGCGCCCAATCAACAAGCGATTCCGGCGGTCGATTACCTGATGAACGATCTGAAAGTGCAGCGCTGGGTATTGGCTGGTACCGATTACGTCTATCCGCGCACCACCAACAAAATCCTTGAAGCCTATCTGAAATCCAAAGGCGTCAAAGACAAGGACATCATGACCAACTACACGCCATTCGGTCACTCTGACTGGCAAAGCATTGTTGCCGACATCAAGAAATTCGGTTCCGCTGGCAAGAAAACCGCCGTGGTGTCTACCGTTAACGGCGATGCCAACGTGCCGTTTTACAAAGAGTTGGGTAACCAGGGCGTTAGCGCCGAAAACATTCCAGTCGTTGCCTTTTCGGTGGGTGAAGAGGAATTGTCGGGCATGGATACCAAGCCACTGGTCGGTCATTTGGCAGCGTGGAACTATTTCATGAGTGTCGATACCACCAAAAACGCGGCCTTCATCGAGCAATGGCACAATTTCATCAAAAATCCGAAACGGGTCACCAACGATCCAATGGAAGCCCACTACATCGGCTTCAATATGTGGGTGAAAGCCGTCGAGAAGGCGGGTAGCACCAATACCGACGCAGTACAGAAAGCCATCATTGGTCTCGAATTTCCCAATCTGACCGGTGGTGTCGCAAAAATGCTGCCTAACCACCACATCAGCAAACCGGTGTTGATCGGCGAAATTCAAGAAGACGGCCAGTTCGTTACTGTCTGGCAAACCAACAAGGTCATCGACGGCGAGGCCTGGTCCGACTATCTGCCGGAAAGCAAACCCATCATTGCCGACTGGACTCCACCTATCAATTGCGGCAACTTCAACACGCTCACCAAGAAATGCTCAGGTCAAAACTACTGACGGTCGAAAGGAGGTGAGTACTTCGGTGCTCACCTGAACCGGATTCCCAATTGCCTGCCGATTACAAAACATGATTTCCATACCATTCAATATCGATAGGGTACCGCCATTTCTGCATCGTTCTGGTGCAAGCCAGGCCTTGTCATCCGTTGATGCTTTTGTCCCATATTGTTCGGGATCGATTGGCTTGGTTATTACCTGGGTCTTGCGTGTTTTGTTGCTGATGTATGCAATATCGGTTCCGGCGCAAACACAGGATGCCTTCAGCCAGGCTCTGGAACAAATTCGCACCGGCAGCATGGGCGAACGTGAGCAGGCCATAGAGACATTGGCCAGCGATAGTCGCGCCTTGCCAATTTTTGACGCTTGGCTCAATGGCAATCTGTTCGAATTCAAAGCCGAAAGCAGATTGGTGATCGTCACCGAATCGCCGATGGGCTATCACCTGACCGATGCTTCCAGCGGTCTGGCTTTGACCGAGGTCGACCGTAACGCGGTCGGCAAAATCAATCTGACCAACAGGCTGCGCAGCAGTCTGCGCAAGGCCATTGCTCGTTTGCAACTCGACGCGGTCGATGCCGATACGCGCCTGGCTGCGGTCAACACCATAGCCAAAGACATTGACGACACGGGCCTGGCATTGTTGCGCACACATCTGATCGATGAAAGCAACTTGGCGGTACGTGTTGCCATCGAACATATCGTGCTGTTGAACGACATCGACAGCAGCGACAAGGCTACTCGCATTGCGGCCATCAACGCACTGAAAGACCATGACAACCGGAACGTGGCCAATCGTCTACGAGCGCTGACCGAAAAAAATGCAGACGGTAACTATCTGGAAACAGACGGCGACGTTCGCAACTTGGCGATTGCGGCTCTGACCCGAATCAACAACAGATTGCAAGTCTACGCTGCCATCGAAACCGTGTTCTTCGGCTTGAGTCTGGGGGCAGTATTGGTTCTGGCCTTGATCGGCTTGGCGATTACCTTTGGCGTGATGGGCGTCATCAACATGGCGCACGGCGAGCTGATGATGCTGGGTGCTTATACTACGTTCGTGATGCAGCAATTATTGCCCGACAGTTTGGGGTGGGCCTTGATTCTGTCGATCCCGATGGCGTTCATTGTCGCGGCGTTGGTCGGTATAGGCATAGAGCGCGGCATCATCCGTTTTTTATATGGTCGACCACTGGAAACCCTGCTGGCGACCTTCGGTGTCAGTTTGTTTCTGCAACAAGCCGTGCGCTCGATCTTTTCGCCGCTGAACCGTAGCGTCGCCACACCGACTTGGATGAGCGGTTCGTGGCAGATCAACGATTTTTTATCGCTGACCTGGAACCGCTTTTACATATTGATTTTCTGCCTGCTGGTGTTTACCGCGTTGCTCCAACTTCTGAAGCGTACCCGATTGGGTCTGGAAGTTCGCGCCGTGGCGCAAAATCGCGGTATGGCGCGAGCCATGGGCATACCTGGCTCGCGGGTCGATGCAATGACCTTTGGCCTGGGTTCTGGTATTGCAGGCGTTGCTGGCGTGGCATTGAGTCAGATCACCAATGTCGGCCCCAACTTGGGGCAGGCCTACATCGTCGATTCGTTCATGGTGGTGGTATTCGGTGGTGTCGGTAATTTGTTCGGCACCTTGGTGGCGGGGTTTTCTTTGGGTATTGCCAACAAAGTGCTGGAACCCTATGTGGGGGCTGTGCTGGCGAAGATATTGGTTCTGGTGTTCATTATTTTGTTCATCCAGAAAAAACCCAGAGGTCTGTTTCCACAGAAAGGCCGGGCAGCAGATGGCTAGCAGGCAGGATTAGTTACACGCATGTGTTTCGTGAAGCCGAGTTTGCAAATCAGTCGCCGTAGCGGCTACACCCTAAACCGGAAGTCAAATGAACCTACAAAACCTGATTCAAGATAAAACATACGCCATTACCTTGGCCGTTCTTGTGGTAATCACATTCCTGATTCCTATCTGCAACTGGATTTTTCCCGAGAATTCGCCTTTGCATTTCTCGGCCTATTCGGTATCGCTGATCGGCAAATATATGTGTTTTGCTCTGCTTGGTCTGTCTCTCGATATGGTCTGGGGTTACGCTGGCATTTTGATGCTGGGCCAAGGGGCGTTTTTCGCCTTGGGTGGGTACGCGATGGGTATGTATCTGATGCGGCAGATTGGCAGCCGTGGCATGTACGGTAATGCCGAACTGCCGGATTTTATGGTGTTTTTGAACTGGACAGAACTGCCTTGGTATTGGTACGGCTTCGATAACTTCGGCTTCGCGATGCTGATGGTGTTTCTTGCACCCGGTCTTTTGGCCTTTGTGTTCGGTTGGTTGGCGTTCCGCTCGCGGGTTACCGGGGTGTATCTGTCCATCATCACCCAAGCTTTGACCTATGCGCTGTCGCTGGCTTTCTTCCGCAATGAAATGGGTTTCGGCGGTAACAATGGTTTGACCGATTTCAAAGATATCCTCGGTTTCAGTATTCAATCCGACGGCGTGCGTACCGCTTTGTTGTTCTGCACCGGGTTGAGTCTAGCTGGTGCTTTGCTGTTGTGTCGCTGGATTGTGAACAGCAAACTGGGACGGGTGGTTACGGCTATCCGCGATCAGGAATCGAGGGTGCGTTTTTTGGGCTACCGGGTTGAATTGTTCAAATTGTGGGTATTTGTGTTCGCGGCGATGCTGGCAGGCTTGGCCGGGGCACTGTATGTGCCGCAGGTTGGCATCATCAACCCTAGTGAATTCTCGCCGCTCAATTCGTTGGAAATTGTCATCTGGGTCGCGGTTGGCGGTCGCTGCACTTTGCACGGTGCCATTATCGGCGCGGTTCTGGTCAACTACGCCAAAACCGTGCTGACTGGCCTGATGCCCGACGCCTGGCTGTTCTGCCTGGGCGGTGCGTTCATCCTAGTTACACTGTTGATGCCCGGCGGCATTGTCGGCCTGCTGCGTCGACCCAGAAAACTGCCCCCTGCTGTTAACATCATCGGGGAGTCGGCATGATGATCTCGGCTGTATCTACCCCCGAAGGCGGCGTCAGCCTGCCGCTTGACAACGACGAAGTCGATACCCGCCACGGCCCGATTCTTTATATGGAAGACGTCAGCGTCAGCTTCGACGGCTTCCGCGCACTGAACCACCTGTCGCTGTACATCGACGACGGCGAACTGCGCTGTCTGATTGGTCCCAACGGCGCTGGCAAAACCACCTTGATGGATGTGATTACCGGAAAAACCAAGCCAAACAGTGGCTCGGTATTCTTCGGCCAGACCATCGATTTGTTGCAACTGGACGAACCGGCCATCGCCCAGGCCGGCATTTGTCGCAAGTTTCAAAAACCCAGCATATTTGATGCCCTGACCGTGTTCGAAAACCTGGAATTGGCTTTGAAAACCGACAAACGCACCTGGCCGACCTTGTTTCATCGTTTGACTGGCGAGCAACGCGACCGCATCCAGGATGTGCTGCAATTGATCGCCCTGTCCGGCCAGCAACGTCAGTTGGCGGGCGCGTTGTCGCATGGTCAGAAGCAATGGCTGGAGATCGGTATGTTGCTGATGCAGAACCCGAAAGTGATGCTGGTCGACGAACCCATCGCCGGTATGACCCATCAGGAAGTCGAACGCACTGCCGAGTTGTTGTTGACGCTGCAAGGCCAACATTCCATCGTTGTCGTCGAGCACGATATGGAATTCGTTCGCAGCATCGCCCGTAAAGTCACGGTGCTACATGAAGGCAGTGTGCTCACCGAAGGCACCATGGATGAAGTCCAAAACGATCCGCGCGTGATCCAAGTTTACCTGGGGGGCTAATGTTAAACATCAGCGCATTGCAACAATACTACGGCGCCAGCCACACTTTGTGGGACTTGGATTTAAGTGTGCCTCACGGCGCCTGCGTCTGCCTGATGGGCCGCAACGGCGTCGGTAAAACCACTCTGCTCAAAGCCATTATGGGCCTACTGCCGGTGGCCGACGGTAGCATCCAATTCGACGGCGTGGAGCTGGTGAGAACCAGAGCAGAATCCCGCGCTGAACTGGGTATCGGTTACGTGCCGCAGGGTCGGGAAATCTTTCCGCTATTGACTGTGGAGGAAAACCTGAAAACCGGATTGCGTGCCGCCAGCAAACACGGTATCAAGAAAATCCCGGAGAGCATCTTCGAGATTTTTCCGGTACTGAAACACATGCTGCAGCGGCGCGGCGGGGATTTGTCCGGTGGTCAACAACAGCAATTGGCTATTGGCCGAGCCTTGGTTCTGAATCCTAGGCTGTTGATTCTGGATGAACCCACCGAAGGTATCCAGCCCAATGTCGTCAGCGAAATCGGCGACGTTATCATTCGATTGAACCGCTCACGCGGTGTGGCAACGCTTGTACTCAAACCACAAGCCAGTGAAATCCATCAAGCTATCGACCGTATCCATAAGGAACTGGGTGTGACTGTACTGTTGGTTGAACAAAAACTGCCGTTTGCCCGTAAAGTGGCAAACCGGTTTTGTATTATGGACAGGGGGCGATATGTCGCTGATGGCGATATGAGCGAATTGACCGATGACATGGTAAAAAAATATCTGACTGTATAGCCTTCGGAGAAACAATCATGAAATACCCCAATGGCCTAGTTTTGTCTGGTTTGATACTGGTTTTATTACCCATGCCGACATGCGCACATATTGGCATCGAATCCCTGAGTGAGCTGAGGGTGTCGCAAGCGTTCATGACGGGAGTACTGCACCCGTTGTTGGGTATCGATCATTTTCTGGTGATGCTGTGTTTTGGATTCTGGGTGGCGTTGTTACGTGGCAGGGCATTATGGCTATTACCGTGCCTTTTCTTGGTGATGATGATCATTGGTGCCGGAATGCCGGTCTTGGGTATCACTTTGGCTACGATTGAGTTTTGGGCTGCCTTATCGGTTCTGGCATGCGGTGCGGGTTTGTTTTGGGCGCACCGTCAGGGGGTGGTTGCTTGGCTGGCAGCTTTGCTTACCAGTGTTTTCGCCGTCAGCCACGGCTATGAACACGCAGTAGAAACCGCGCCTGACCTGGTGGGCTATATCAGTGGTTTTTTACTCACGAGTGTTTTGTTGCAAGGCTTGGGCATTTTGTTGTGCTGGAGGGGGGGGTAACAGGTCGGGAGTCCTCCGCAAGAGTTTGGCCGCAGTTTGTGCAATGGTCGGCACGACATTATTGCTTGTCGTGTAATCATGCACTCGAACCTTAGCGTCGATACCCGGCAGTGTGCCATCCTGCCGCAATCCGGCTGGCACGCGCACTTGCAATTGGGTTTCACGCGTCGATACGGTAAAACCGTGCTGACTACCCGAGATCACAGTGGCCCATTGACCATCCAGCGCCCGTTCTATCCGGAAGGTGATGTCTGCCATGTCTACCTGTTGCATCCGCCCGGTGGGGTGGTGGCTGGCGACCGTCTGAGCATCACTGCCAGCGCCTTGGTCGGTGCCAACGCTTTACTTACCACTCCGGCTGCGGGTAAGTTTTACCGTAGTGAAGGCGGCGAAGCACGACAGAGTGTCAGTTTAACCGTCGAAAATGAGGCCAGCCTGGAATGGCTGCCACAGGAAACTATTATCTACCAGGGAGCACGGTTAACTTCTGACGTACAGATCGATTTGGCCGAACATGGCCGCTTTGTGGGCTGGGAAATTAATGTTTTCGGTCGTCCGGCTGCCGGAGAAGGCTTTGCAAAAGGTATGGCGACGTTGAATTGGCGTATCAGCCGTGCCGAACGCCTGCTTTACCTGGAACGCCAACGCCTCGGTGCCAAGGCATTTCAGGGTCGTTGGGGGCTAGCTGGGCATGTCGCCTGCGGAACGATGTTTGTCCACCCGGTGTTGCCATTGCATCTGGTAGCCGTGCAAGACTTGATTGGCGATGCACCGAATCGCGGCGTGACCGTGATTGAGGGATTGTTGATCTGCCGAGGCTTGGATAGCCGCTCGGATTTACTGAAAGCGTTTTTTGAAAAGGTTTGGGCGTTGCTGAGAGAGAATGTGATTGGGAGGGAAATTTGTTTACCTAGAATTTGGGCAACATAACCTGGTGTGGTTTTGCGCGTACCTGCACTATGTAAACGGAATTTGGAAGCCGTCATCGTGACAACGATAACCCAAAAAAACTAAACACCTATAAACCACCTACCATGCAACTGACACCGCGAGAAAAAGACAAACTGCTTCTCTTCACTGCTGCTTTGTTAGCCGAGCGTCGCAAAGCCAGAGGCTTGAAACTCAACTATCCGGAAGCCGTGGCTTATATTTCCGCCGCGATCATGGAAGGTGCTCGTGACGGCCAGACCGTTGCCGAGTTAATGAGTTACGGACGCACACTGCTGACCCGTGATGATGTGATGGAGGGTATCGGCGAGATGTTATCCGACGTGCAGGTTGAGGCTACCTTTCCCGACGGCACCAAATTAGTGACAGTACATGAGCCGATTGTTTAATCGTCGAGTAGATTCACAAAGCATGTGCCCGTTTCATCCTCGAAGGAGCAAGTCATGATTCCCGGAGAACTCTTCCCCGCCGATGGCGAAATCGAACTCAATGTTGGCCGTGCGGTAGTCAAGGTCTTGGTTGCCAACAGCGGCGATCGACCGATTCAGGTTGGCTCGCATTACCATTTCTACGAAACCAATCTGGCTTTGCATTTCAATCGTGAGGCAACGTACGGTTTTCGCTTGGACATTCCGGCAGGCACCGCCGTGCGCTTCGAACCTGGCCAGCAACGCGAAGTACAATTGGTGGCGTTTGCCGGTAAACGCGAGATATACGGTTTCCGCGGTGCGGTGATGGGCGCATTGGAGAAAACTGCATGAGTAAAATCAGTAGAACTGCTTATGCCAATATGTTTGGCCCTACCACTGGTGATCGCTTGCGGTTGGCTGATACCGATCTGATTCTGGAGGTCGAGGCTGATTACACTGTGTACGGCGACGAAGTGAAATTCGGCGGTGGCAAGGTTATTCGCGACGGCATGGGGCAAAGCCAGCTTGGCAACGAGCAGGCGGTGGATTTGGTCATCACCAACGCGCTTATCATTGATTACTGGGGCATCGTCAAAGCCGATGTCGGCATCAAACATGGGTGCATCCATAAAATTGGCAAGGCCGGCAATCCAGATGTGCAGCCTGGCGTCGACATCATCGTCGGCCCTGGCACCGAAGTCATTGCCGGCGAAGGCCAGATACTCACCGCCGGTGGTATCGATGCCCACATTCATTACATTTGTCCGCAGCAAGTCGAAGAAGCGTTGTGCTCCGGAGTGACTACGATGATAGGCGGGGGCACTGGCCCTGCAACCGGCAGCAACGCTACCACTTGTACGCCGGGGCCGTGGCATATACATCAGATGCTGAAAGCGCTGGACGGGCTGCCAATGAATTTTGGCTTGCTCGGCAAAGGCAATGCAAGCTTGCCCGGTGCCCTGGAGGAACAAATCAAGGCCGGGGTGATGGGCATGAAACTACACGAAGACTGGGGCGCTACACCAGCAGCCATCGATTGCTGCCTGGGCGTGGCTGACGACTACGACGTGCAGGTCGCAATCCATACCGACACCTTGAACGAGTCCGGTTTCGTCGAAGATACCATTGCTGCCTTTAAGGGTCGAACGATACACACGTATCACACCGAGGGCGCCGGTGGTGGCCATGCACCGGACATTATCAAAGCTTGCGGCTTGAACAACGTGTTACCGTCATCGACCAATCCGACCCGACCGTACACCATCAACACCGTTGACGAGCATCTGGACATGCTGATGGTATGCCACCATCTTGATCCTGGCATACCGGAAGATGTGGCCTTCGCCGAATCTCGTATTCGCCGTGAAACTATTGCCGCCGAAGATATTTTGCATGACTTAGGCGCGTTTTCGATGATCTCGTCCGACTCGCAAGCCATGGGTCGAGTCGGTGAAGTAGTGATCCGTACTTGGCAGACCGCGCACAAAATGAAAATGCAGCGTGGGCATCTACCCTCACCCTTGGCGTTTGCCAGCAAAGGAAAGAGAGTGGTGAAAGACAAATTACTTCCCTTTTCGTCTCTCTATGGAGAAAGAGATGCAGAGCGTGAGGGTGCCGACAACTTTCGCATCAAACGCTACATCGCTAAATACACCATTAATCCAGCCATTAGCCACGGTATCGCACATGAAGTGGGGTCGATAGAAATTGGCAAGCTGGCCGATCTGGTGCTGTGGCAACCAGCTTTCTTTGGCGTCAAGCCTAATCTGGTGATTAAAGGCGGTCTGATTGCCACTGCGTTGATGGGTGACGCCAATGCTTCCATTCCCACTCCCCAGCCGGTGCATTACCGACCGATGTTCGGCAGTTTCGGTCATGCTGCTGCCCATACTTCGATGATTTTCCTGCCGCAAGTTGCCGTATCTCTCGGCATAGCCGGTCAGTTGGGTTTGCAAAAGCGAGTTGGTACGGTGATGAACACGCGCAATATCGGCAAAATGGACATGGTGTTGAATAATTACCAGCCGGTAATGGAAGTGTGTCCGCAGACTTATCAAGTCAAGGCGGATGGGGTGTTGTTGACCTGCGAGCCTGCCGTTGTTTTGCCAATGGCGCAGCGGTATTTTTTATTTTGATTTTTTTGTGCGCTTAGTGCTGCACAACAGCTAAGGGGCGTCATTAAAAAACAACCGTCACAATAGCGACAATCCATAAATAGTAAGCAAATGCTAAAACTCACCGAAACCACGCAAACCGAAGAAACTCCGGATGACATCCTGACATTAGCCTACGAAGCTCGCCAAAAATCTCGCCAACCGGCGTTAACTCAAGGTGGCCTGACTGTTGGTGTGTTCCTGCCACGCGGACTAACCCTGCGTCATGGTATGGTTTTGACTAATGGCCAGGGTTTCAATGTACGAGTCAACGCGGCACAGGAGTCGTTGTCAGTCGTCAAATGTGATGATCCGCTGCTGTTCGCTCGCGCCTGCTACCATCTGGGCAATCGCCACGTAGCGCTGCAAATTCAGTCCGGCGAACTACGGTTCTTGACTGACCATGTGCTGGATCAGATGCTGGCTGGTTTGGGCTTGGCTGTCGAGCATCAAACCTTGTCGTTTGAACCGGAAACTGGCGCGTACCACAGTCATGGCCAGTAATTTGGCCCTATTACGCCTGTTGCAACTGGTTAGTCCCAGTCTACCGATCGGTATGTACAGCTATTCGCAAGGATTGGAACGGGCAGTGCATGATGGCTGGATCCGTAACGCCGATCAGGTCGGCGACTGGTTGCACGGCTTGTTGCATAACAGCTTGAGCAAGCTCGATGCCCCGTTGTTGGCACGACTTTACGACGCTTGGCAGACAGGCGATATGGAAGCCGTGGCGCAGTGGAGTCAGTTCTTGATTGCCTGTCGGGAAACCGCTGAATTGCGCATCGAGGATAAGCAAACAGGCCAGGCCTTGGCACGTCTGTTGGTTAATCTGGCAATGCCGGAGGCGCTGGCTTGGCAAAAGCGGGTTGACGCGACTCTGGCTACTATGTTTGGGTTGGCGGCGACACGATGGCAAATCGACAAAGCCGATGCAGTTACCGGTTATTTATGGAGTTGGCTGGAAAACCAGGTGCTGGGTTCGATCAAGCTAGTGCCGTTGGGACAAGTGGCTGGCCAGCAGTTGCTACAACGCCTAGCCGATGAGTTGCCGTGTTTGGTTGAGCAAGCCTTGACCTTGACGGACGAAGATATTGGAGGCAGTTGCTTCGGTTTGGCCCTGGTCAGCAGTCGTCATGAGATGCAGTATTCGAGGTTGTTTCGGTCGTGAAAAAAATAGGTGTACCTCTTTTTCATGAAAGGTGAGCACAAATTTAGATTGAAACTTTTTGGAGAAAGAACTTGAACGATAAACACGTATTGAGAATCGGTGTTGGTGGCCCGGTGGGTTCCGGAAAAACCGCATTGGTGGATGTCTTGTGCAAACGTATGCGCGACGATTACGAAATCGGCGTGGTAACGAATGACATTTACACCCGTGAGGATCAGCAATTTTTGATTCGTAGCCAAGCCCTGCCGGAAGAACGGATTTTAGGGGTGGAAACTGGTGGTTGCCCGCATACCGCGATTCGCGAGGATGCATCGATGAATCTGGCGGCTGTGGATGATCTATGCGAGCGTTTCCCAGGGCTGGATTTCGTGCTGGTGGAAAGCGGCGGTGACAACCTTAGTGCCACTTTCAGCCCTGAATTGGCGGACATTACCATTTATGTGATCGACGTATCTGCCGGGGACAAGATTCCTCGCAAAGGTGGCCCCGGTATCACTCGTTCCGATTTGTTAGTAATCAACAAGATTGATTTGGCTCCTTATGTAGAAGCTTCTCTGGATGTGATGGACAGGGATGCCCAAAAAATGCGGGGAGACCGCCCTTTCGTGTTTACTAATATCAAATCTGGTCTAGGGATCGACCGGGTTGTCGATTTTATCGTTACCCGTGGAATGTTGGGAGAAATAGTCAAATCTGGTGTACGACTGGTTTGAATCAGGCGGCCATCTGCTGAATTTCTACTGTATTTTCCGGCGTGGTGTCGACGGCAATGCCATCCTGAAAACGGATGCCCTCGAT
>Ga0207951_100464_pt1 | contig 20141 bp, 21 predicted proteins | sample Subbio12Aug_8Bad_FD_184830 | JGI IMG/M metagenome (GOLD analysis project Ga0207951, IMG submission 184830) | Serpentinite rock and fluid subsurface biosphere microbial communities from McLaughlin Reserve, California, USA - CR12Aug_8Bad (SPAdes) | ecosystem: Environmental > Terrestrial > Deep... | reverse complement strand
CGAATAATTCTCTATAAAAATAATCAATCCGTCGTGGGCGATATAATTGCATCTTTCTTGAAAGGAGTCCCCACAGGATAAGGAGGGGTATTAGGAATTCGATGTAAGTAAGAAAAGGAGGGGTTCCCAATATTGGAGCTCTAAGGAGGTCTGTGTAAAACCTTACTTCATACGCAAGGACCCAGGCAAGGGAGAGGATAAGCAGGTCCGAAATGAAAAACAACGACTTAAAGAAATCGGCATGTATTTTCAGCATCTGGATCCCATCTTTTTAAAGATATTATCTTTGATCTTTCCCTTGAAGATATCCCGGTCCCACTGAAGGGCATGATTCCTGATCACCGCCGGGTCGACATCCATCTCTATTTTTTCGAATTGCTTTATAGCCTCGATTACAGAATCGGCCTTCCGCTCGTGGAAGAATAGACCCGTAGGAGCCTTCCCGCCGGTTTTGTCTTTTTGCCCGTAGGGAACGATTGTTTCCAAAGCGCCGCCCCTTCCGTAAGCAATGACAGGCCTTCCAGAGGCCATTGCCTCCAGAGGGACAATTCCAAAATCCTCCTCCCCGGGAAAGATGAGCGCCCGGCATCTTGAATAATGATCCGAAACCACTTCGTCGGGCTGCCATCCTAAAAACTCAATGTTCGACCTGGCCAGTGACCTGAGCTTTTTTCCCTCGGGTCCTGAACCGATAATCTTCAGAGGATACCCGAGGCGGTTCAATGCCTCTATGGCCAGATCGATCCCTTTATAAGGGGCAAAGGAAGAAACAATAAGAAAATAATCCTCTTGGTCTTTTCGAATGCGAAACCGATGGGTTTCCACCGGAGGATGGACGATCTCTGCTTCCCTGCGATAATATTTTTTAACACGATTCTTCACATGTTTTGATATGCATAAGAAATGGTCAACCCGCTGGCTCGATGTCACATCCCACATCCTTAAATAATGAATCAAAAAGGGGATCATTCTATTCTTATTTTCCCCAAAATACTCTCCATACATATCCCATGCATATCGCATCGGTGTTAGAAGATAAGAGATATGGAGCGCGTCCGGCGGGGGGATGATCCCCTTGGCAACGCAGTGACTACAACTAAGGATGAGATCGTATCCCTTCAGGTTAAAACGCTCAATAGCGATTGGAAAGAGAGGAAGATACTTCCTGTATCCCTTCCTCGAAAGGGGAAGGCCCTGAATGAAGGAGGTTTTAATATTCATCCGTTCAATGAGGGGAGAGACAGACCCCCGGTTATGTAAGAGGGTGAAAAGATCCGCCTCAGGAAAGAGCTCACAGAAGATTTCGAGACAACGCTCCCCCCCCCCTCATCCCGGTAAGCCAATCGTGGGCGATAGCGACCTTCATGGTTTGGAAGACAATCAGAAAAACCTATAATATTTTTAACACAATATCTTTCCCCAGACAACAAATTATACTTCCTATAAATTTCTGTAACCGAAACTAAAGGTTTAATGTTGGAATTCATTCCGATAGATACTAACGGCAAACCCGTAGGATTTTCTATAAAATGGTTTTGCTTAAAGCATTCCTGGCGAGCGCCCATTCACCCGCCCCCCTAAAACAGAGATAGAAAATTGTTTTCCAGGTAAATCCCCCTCCCCAGGAGACTGTGTCGTAATTCCGTTCATGGTTCGAGAACCTCACCACGAACGGACTACGCCATGTTAAAAATCAATCACTTAGCCGTTCGTCTCGGTTGCGAGTCGAAGCGACCTGAGTGTGTCGAAGGGCGAATGGCTAATTACGACACAGTCACCTTGCGGGAGGGGGTGAGGGGGAGGAGTAACCTTAAAGGTGAACTATTCACCCTCACCCTCACCCTAACCCTCTTCCCTGCCTTTGCCGAAACGCTTCGTGCAGGCAGGCGTCAAGGGAAAGGGAACTATTTTAAAATTTCTAAATCGGGATTTGGGCTTAAAGGTCCTCTTGACAATTGTATATATTATTGATAATTATTGTATATACAAATATGCGGAGGCTTATCATGAAGACTTCGATTAAAATGACATCCATAAGGCTGGATACAAAGCTTGCGGACGATGCGGTGAAAGCCCTCGGTGCGAGAAACAGAAGCGAGGCAGTGCACATGGCCTTGCAGGAAATCGTAGCCTTGAAGAAATTTAAAGAGTTAATGTCAAAGTACGGCGGAAAATTGAAGTTTGAAGCCCATGGCAAATAGGGTCATACTCTTCGACACATCCATCTTCATAGACCACCTAAGAGCCAATAAGTATGCCGACCACTTTCAGAATCTCAGCGGCCTTATCAGGAATTCGTCCGTTGTTCTCTCGGAATTGGGACGAGGCGTAACAACTGAATCAGAATTGGATTTTGTGTCAACGCTCGCAAAGAATCATCCCATACTTACCCCCACGGAGAGGAATTGGCTCGAATCGGGATCGTTGTTGCATAGAATGAATATAGACAAGGGATTTTCACCTGAAAAACTGAGAGACTTGCATTTCGATGTCCTGATAGCCCTCACCGCACGAAATTACGGCGCAACTGTCATTACTTCCAATAAGGCTGATTTCGAACTGATCGGGCAATATAAAGATTTTCATCTCGAAATCTGGTAGGAGGAAAAACAATTTTCACCCGGATCCAGGCAACCTGAAGCCCGGCAAACTCAAGTAACCTAACGAACCGAAATAATAAATACCATTTGAATCAACATTCCCCGGCCCTTGCTTTGTTTTTCATTCCCAAAATTTTAAAAATCAAGCCCTCCCCTACTGCGCTCGATTTTACAAAACATGACAACATTTGACAGTCCTTAAAAAAACGTAATCCCCCAGTTATGGTTTGCTTAAGTTTACCATAACCTGTAACTCAGCCCTTCAGGGCTGATTTTTCAGGGCTCCTGCGGCAGGGCCCTGAGTTACATATTCGACAAAGCATTAATACCCCATAACTGAGAAGGTGTGAAAAAATTACATTCCCAGAATCGGCATCGTTCAGGCCCACAGGGTTGAGTGGATTGGAGAAGCTTTAGGGCGGAACCTCTGAGATTAAACTACTCTGTGTAAACCCGGGTTATAACGCTATATTACCGAAAACGAAGGTTACCCATAGAATCTAATGCCCCGCATTCTAAAGCTTGGACAAGACCCCCAACCCTGCGGGCCGAGCCACGGTCCGCCAATTTTTTCACAGCTTCTGAGGGATTACGCCTGGAGAAAAAAGTAGTGGTAAAATATTTGAGAAAGGGATATTATTTATATCAGGCAATGATATAAGGGGAGGATTAGCCATATGAAGGAGAACATAATAAAAATAAAATATACAGACGATGTTCTACTTTCCCTTAAGGAAAGCAAAGAAGAATTTGAGGAAGAAGCTCGGTATCTTCTTGCATTAAAATTATATGAACTCGGAAAGATATCATCCGGCAAGGCTGCAAAGATAGCAGGGTTAAGCAGGGTGGCTTTTCTGCTGAGACTTGGAAGATATAAGGTTTCTCCTTTTCAGATGGAGTTAGAGGAGATCATAGAGGAAGCAATAAGTGATCAATAAAGGAAAAGGCATTGTAGTAAATACTTCTCCCTGGATTTCCCTTTCAGTTTGCGGCCAGATGATAAACGGATTGCTTGGAGAGGACTGGGAAATTGCGAAATCGCAAGCCTGACCCCATAGCCGATAAGCCGGACAACCCAAATCATGTCAATTGTCGAAAACTAACACACAGCGGTTCTCTCCATTCCGCTTATGCTTCACGGAACCACAAGTTGTTTTAGAACCTCCGGTCCCCTCACGGGCATTGAAACTCTGTGTTACGAAGATTATAATTAAACAATGACATGATATTTTAATATCTTTTGAGATGGGAATATCTTCTTGATGATTTATTTCTTTTCAGTCTTTTCGGCAGTTAGTCTTAACCTAATATAAAGATAACCCTTAGCGATGTTAATGGAAAGGAATGAAATTCTATGAAAAAGGCATTGATCACCGGCATCACCGGCCAGGATGGCTCTTATCTGGCTGAGTTTTTACTCTCCATGAATTATGAGGTACATGGAATTGTCAGGAGAGTAGCGATTGAAGACCCGGAGCATAGGCTCTGGCGGATAAGGCACATTCGAGATAAAGTCATTTTACATGCCGCTTCACTCGAAAGCTTTGCGAGCATCTTTAATGTGGTGGACAAGGTAAAGCCGGATGAATGTTATCATCTTTCAGCCCAGAGCTTCGTAAGTTATTCTTTTGAGGATGAATTTTCAACCATCAACACGAATATTAATGGCACCCATTACGTATTAACCGCCATTAAGGAAAGAGCCCCCAAATGCAGGTTTTATTTTGCAGGATCCAGCGAGATGTTCGGAAATGCCAAAGAAACACCCCAAAATGAAGACACTCCATTTCATCCCCGGTCTTCTTATGGAATTTCTAAGGTTGCGGGGTTCCATTTAACTCAAAATTATCGGGAGGCCTATGGCCTTTATGCTTTGAGTGGAATTCTTTTCAATCATGAATCCCCAAGAAGAGGATTTGAGTTCGTGACCAGAAAAATTGCAAATACGGTTGCAAAGATTAAATTGGGTTTAACCAAAGAATTAAGGCTGGGCAACTTAGAGGCCAAAAGGGATTGGGGGTATGCGGGTGATTATGTTAAAGTAATGAGGTTGATGTTACAACAGGAAAAACCGGAGGATTACGTTGTGGCTACCGGGGAAACCCATTCCATAAAAGAGCTTGTGGAGGTCGCCTTTGATGATGTGGGTCTTGATTGGAAGAAATATGTGGTTGTCGATGAAATGCTCTTTCGTCCTGCAGAGATAAATGAACTCAGGGGAGATTTCACAAAAGCTAAGAAGAAACTTGGGTGGGAACCGAAGGTTACTTTTAGAGAGCTTATTCATATGATGATAGAAGCTGATATAAAAGAGTTGAAATCGAGTTAAAATAACCAAAAATATAATTGTTTGATCAAGTAAAAAAATGTAATCATTGGAGGTGGAACCTATGGAAAAAATAAAACTATCGGATAGAGGGGCAATCGAATTGCCTAAGAATATCCGTGACAAGTTCGGGATAGAAAAAGGTATGGAATTTAACCTATATTTTGACTCTGATACCATATATCTGAAACGTGTATTTAAGTCGCTGAAGGAGAAATCGTTCCGGGAAGTTGCAAGCGCTTTCAGGGAAATGGCAAAAAAAGAAAAACTAAGGGACGCTGATGTCACTGAAGAAATAAGGAGATACAGAAGAAAAGGGATGCGAGAATAACCTTGAAGAAAGTTGTCCTCGACACGAATACACTTATTTCAGGAATTTTCTGGGACGGGAATGAAGCCAGGGTTATTGAGGAAGCTGAGAATAACAAAGTTCAGCTTTTTATCTCGACGAAATTGCTGCAGGAACTGGAAGGGGTATTAAAGAGAGAAAAATTCACCAGAAAGCTTGAGGGCAAGGAATCAACGGTTGAGCAAGCCGTCGCTAAGATAGCCCTGATAGCCACATTAATAGAACCAGCAAAGAAAATAAATATTATAAAAGACGACCCTGATGATAACCTTGTGTTGGAATGTGCAGTAACCGCAAGAGCAGATTTGATTATTTCAGGTGATAAGCATCTCTTAAAATTACAAAGATATTCCGGGATTGATATTATGTCTGCCAGGGACTTCTTGAGCAGGGAAGAAGGAGACGAAAATCAACCGGATGAAACAGAACTAAAATAAACAGACCAGACTTTATGTGAGAGTTTTGATTGTCAAATATTGAGACCCTAAAACCCCGACTTATGATGAAGTTGAAATCGAGTTAAAATAACCAAAAATATAATTGTTTGATCAAGTAAAAACGCTAAACAGGGAAAAATTAATGAAAAAGGCTTTAATCACGGGCATCACGGGCCAGGATGGATCTTATTTAACCGAACTTCTGCTCTCTAAAGGATACGAAGTCCACGGGCTCATCCGAAGATCAAGCACCTTTAACACTGATCGTATAGATCATCTCTACGCGGACCCCCATGATCCCAAAAGCAAGCTTTTTCTCCATTACGGTGATATCACAGATTCAGGGCAATTAACGAACCTTATTTATAATATTCAACCTGATGAAATCTATCATTTGGCTGCACAGACTCATGTGCGAATTAGCTTTGATATGCCGGAATTCACCGGAGATGTCACCGCAATCGGAACAACCCGATTATTAGAGGCAATACGAAAGAGCGGTATTAAAGCGAAATTTTATCAAGCCAGTAGTAGTGAAATGTTCGGAGATGCTCCGGCTCCACAAAACGAGGCAACTCCTTTCAGGCCACGAAGCCCATATGCCGTTGCAAAAGTTTATGGGTACTGGATGGCAAGAAATTACAGGGAAGGGTTTAGAATGTTTGTTGTGAATGGGATTCTCTTTAATCACGAATCCCCGAGAAGGGGGGAAACCTTTGTAACCAAAAAAATTACAAGGGCTTTAGCAAGGATCAGACTCGGTCTTCAGGATAAGCTTTATTTAGGCAATTTGGATGCGAAACGGGATTGGGGATATGCCCCGGACTTTGTGGAAGCCATGTGGTTGATGCTGCAAGAGGAAGAACCGGATGATTATATCATTGCCACAGGCGAAAGCCATTCCGTCAGGGAGTTTGTCAATCTTGCCTTTCATTACGCCGGCATCGAAATAGAATGGAAAGGAAGTGGCGTTCGTGAAAAAGGTCTCGTTAAGTCTTTTTTATCAAATCCCGATTTTTTCAGCTCCCGTATGAAAGTCGGAGATGTTCTCATCGAGGTCGATCCACGTTATTTTCGGCCGCTTGAGGTAGAATGCTTACAGGGTGACGCCTCAAAAGCGAAGAGGAAATTAAATTGGGAATCTAAAGTGGGATTTAGGGAGCTGGTTAGAATCATGGTCGATTCAGATATCAAAGATTTAGAGGAGATGAGGCGTTGCCAGGACGTCATTAGGAAATTAGCAAACAACCCTATCCAAAAACCTTAATTGGATTAGTATTCTTTAAAAGGATAACAAGATGTCATTTTGGGATTATAGACGGGTGTTGGTAACAGGGGGAGCGGGGTTTTTAGGATCTTACGTGGCTGACAGCCTCCGGAGGAAAGGGTGTAAAGATATTTTTATACCCAGAAGCAAAGACTACGATCTTGTTGAGAACGGAGACGTCATCAAATTGTACCGTGAAGCCAAACCTGATCTTGTCATTCACCTCGCGGCAAACGTTGGAGGGATTGGGGCAAACCAGGCGAATCCGGGTTCCTTTTTCTACAATAACCTGATGATGGGCGTCCAGATGATGGAACAAGGCCGAATCCATGGAGTTCAAAAATTTGTAGCCATCGGAACGATCTGCGCTTACCCTAAATATACGCCGGCGCCATTCAAGGAAGAGGATTTATGGAATGGATATCCGGAAGAGACTAATGCGCCTTACGGGTTAGCGAAGAAAATGCTTCTCGTTCAGGCGCAAGCTTATAGAGAGCAGTACGGTTTTAATGCCATCTACCTTTTACCCGTGAATCTCTATGGCCCGGGAGATAATTTCGATCTATCATCCTCCCATGTGATTCCAGCCCTCATCAAGAAATGTGTTGATGCGGTGGAGAGAGAGTATCCATCTATTGAAGTTTGGGGAACTGGAAAGGCAACCAGAGAATTTCTTTATGTTGAAGATGCAGCCGAAGGGATCGTTCTCGCTACTGAGCATTATAATGGGGCCGAACCCGTGAATCTTGGAGCCGGGTCCGAAATTTCCATTGGTGAGTTAGTCCGTTTGATTGTAAAATTAACCGGATTCCGCGGGGAAATCCTGTGGGATAATACGAAGCCGGACGGACAACCGCGGAGGTTGCTCGATACAACGAAGGCGGAGAAATATTTCGGATTTAAGGCAAAAATGGACCTTGAAGAAGGGTTAAGAAAGACCATTCATTGGTACCGGGAACGGGTCAGGGAGAGTCGATGATCCGGGTTCTTTATCACCATCGAAAATATATATTACAAAATGCCTGGAGCGACCTGCGGCATCGTTATGCAGGTTCGGCCATGGGGGTGATATGGAACGTCATGAGTCCCCTTGCTCAAATTCTCGTCTTCACTGTTATCTTTACAAAAATCATGACAATCAAACTGCCTGGCATCACTTCTGAATTTGCCTTTCCCCTCTACCTCTGCTCGGGTTTTCTGCCATGGATCGCCTTTTCAGAGTGTGTGTTGAGAGGGGCTAATTCCTTTTTGGATAATGCCCACTACCTTAAAAAGATGCCCGTCCCAGAGCAGGTCTTTGTCGCGCAAACAGCCATGTCCGCCACCCTGAGTTTGTTCATTTCATTGGGCCTACTCTTCATTTTGGCCGCAATCATGGGATACTGGCCGACATGGCTCTGGTTGTTTTTACCATTGGTTGCCGTCCTTTTCCAGGGGTTCGGCTTTGGGCTGGGGCTTCTGCTCTCTACCCTCAATGTTTTCTTTCGCGACATTGGCCAGGTTTTAGGAATAATCCTTCAGATCTGGATGTGGATGACTCCCATCGTTTATCCTGAAACCATCTTATCAGAGGGATTGCGAATCTACCTGAAGTTCAATCCGGCTTACCCTTTCATCCATACGATCCGGGAGCTATTTCTCTACGGTCGCCTGCCTGAAATTTGGATGTGGTGGGCGATGGCGGGGTGGGCTTTCGGAGTCCCTGTCCTGGGCTATCTGGTATTGCGAAAACTCCGGCCCGAGATCAGAGATGTGCTATGAATGATATTGTCGTAAAGGTGGATAACCTGGGTAAGCGTTTCAAGATTTATCACAGCCCATGGTCACGCGCCTTGGAATGGGTTAGTTACGGCCAAAAAGTTTATCACCGGGATTTTTGGGCTCTCCGGGACATCTCCTTCGAGCTGAAGAAAGGCGAATGCCTTGGAATTATCGGCCCGAATGGAGCCGGGAAGAGCACCCTCCTGAAGATTTTAACTCGATCTCTATATCCTACGTCAGGCACATTTCGGGTTGAAGGCAATGTCTTGTCTCTGTTGGAACTTGGGACTGGCTTCCATGGGGAACTCACTGGCCGGCAGAATATCTATCGCAGTTCCCATCTCCTCGGATTCCCGGAGGGCTATGTGTCCGAACGCATTCGGGAGATCGAGGAATTTGCCGAGATCGGGGAGTTCTTTGACCGCCCCATTAAGACTTATTCATCGGGGATGTACGTCCGTTTGGCCTTTTCGATGTTCGTCTTCCTCAAACCGGAAGTCCTGATTGTGGACGAAGCTCTCAGCGTAGGGGACATCTTTTTTCAACAGAAATGCTTCGCTAAGATGCGGGAGATGTTATCTTCGGATACTACTTGCCTGTTTGCCTCCCATGACATGGCCGCGGTTCAAAATCTTTGTCAACGGGCGATTTTGTTAAACCATGGAGAGATCGATTTTGAAGGAGCGCCGGAAGAAACGGTGAGCCGATATTTTAGTAAGAAGGGCAAACGGACAGCAGCCACTGAACCTGTTGAAATGAAGGCGGATCGTGATTCCCATCAAGAGGGTGATTTGATCTCCCCATCTGAAATTTTAAAGAACAATATTCTCTATTCAAATGAGAAACGGCACGGAGCAGGCGGTCTGGAGGTCGTGGCAGCAAGAGTGACCGATCCTTATGGGAAGGACACCCTGACCGTCCCCATTCTTGAACCGCTCCACTTCCATCTATTACTCAGAGCAAAAGAGGAGATCCATGCCCCTCATACGGGTATTCATCTTTTTGACCGATTGGGGAACCTTGTCTTTGCTGCAGGAACCCGTCAATTTAAGCATAGATTGCCGGCCTTAAACCCAGGGCAGGAGCTCGTGGTCAAGTTTGAGATCCTCTTCAGTGTTCAACCCGGAGAGTATACCTTCAGCCTTGGCGCAAGTGAACCTTCCGAGGAAGGACCCAATATCGGTTATATTCGTGACAGGCATGAAATGCTCGGACCCATTGTCGTCATTGCCGATCCCAATGAGGTATTTCCTTTTTATGGCATTGCCCAATTGCCGATGAAAATATCCTTCCATAGACCAAAAAGTTTTCAATGATGGGCTGAAAATGAAGAAAAGCCGAAAAATAGCCTTTATGACAAGTCTTGGCGTGAATGTGGGGGACGAATTTATTAGGGAAGGGATATGTTCCTTCCTTGATGAAATCTTCAAGAATTGGGAGCCCTTTTATGTGAATAAAGTTGATTTGTTAAGTCTCCATCAGCCTTTGGAAGATGAGGTGACGATGTCGGAGGATAAATTTCGTGATGCGGACATGATCATCCAGGGTGGAGCCCCCGTCTATTGGAAAATAGGGGAACACACAAGCTATAATGTCGAATGGGCAGAAGAATTATGGCAGAAGCGCATCTTCCAACTGGGGCCGGAAAAGCCAATATTCAATATCGCCGCAGGTGCCTGCCAGCCCTTCCCTGACTTCGCCAAAACATTTCTTTCAGATCCTGCCTGCGCCCAATTTGCGAAAGATGTCCATTCTGCTTGCCGATGGACCTCTGTGAGGGATCCACTGGCATCGCAAATACTTTATGCCTTGGGACTTGAACATGCCGCTTTACCTTGCACCGCATTTCATGCCCCACGGAGATGGAAATCCCTGAACGGTTATGGCGATGTCTTGGGCATCAATCTAATGCCTTTTGCCGGGCACTACAAATTAAAAGAGGATATCGATGAAAGGGCTTGGGGAAGGACCATCGAAGCCTTTTTAACGGAATTCAGAAAGCGTTACGCCCTCCTCTTCATCGCCCATGATCCGTCTGAAAGAGAATTTATGGAACGGTATCTTAGTTCAGGAGAGGCCATCTTTTATTCTCCCCATTGGCGGAATTACCTACCCGTCTATGAGAGGTGTTCGGCTGTGATGGCGAGCCGTATCCATGGGGCCGTTTGCGCTGCCGGGTTTGGGAGGCCTGCTGTGATCGTAGGGAATGACACGAGGCTTCTTATCGGAGACTATATCGGCATTCCCTCTATTTACGTTTCCAAGGTGAAGGTGGAAGAACTGGTCGACCTCGTTGAAACAGGTATGGCCATGCGTGAACAGGAAAGAGACCGGCTCCTTACCCTCCGGGAAGAAACCGCCGCACGTTACCGGGATGCTATTCTTGAGGGGTTAGAAAAATTTTCAGGGACGGCAAAATCACATTCCTTTGAAAAACAAAAAAACTTAAGCTTAGCCTCGGTATCCGATTTGTCCTCCAAGTTATTCCAAGACTTTATGAAAACCATTAACTGTTTTGCGCTAAGATGGGGCCTCCGGCAATTTACTAACTGGTCGAAGATCTGGGAGTATCCATGGGTCTGGTTTAATGGGCTCTCCCAAATAGATTTGAAAAGGGTTTCTTTACTCGATATCGGTAGTGAATTGAGCCCCATGCCATGGTTCCTCGCCTCACTGGGGGCCAACGTCACATTGGCTGAAACAAATGGGCAATGGGTCTCCCAATGGGAAAGGATTTGTGACGAAACAGAGCTTGACGTTAATTGGCAAATTGTTTCCGGGGAGAAGTTGCCTTTTGAGAATGAATCTTTCGATGGGGTGACGAGTTTCTCCATCATTGAGCATCAGAGAGACAAGGATACAGCCGTGGACGAGATTTTAAGAGTCCTTAAGCCAGGCGGCCTACTCGCCATCTCCTTCGATATCTGCGAACCTGAGATGGGTATGACTTTTCCGGAATGGAATGGAAAGGCGTTGACAATGGCTCAGTTTGAAGAACTTATCTGGAACCACCCAGAATTCGATAATGGGGGACAAAAACCAGAATGGAACCTGGAAAATATCCCGGAATTTATAAAGTGGCATTTGCAGAGCGCACCCCATCATAATTATGTAGTGGGGGCTGCGGTACTCCAAAAGAGGAAGAGTTAAAGATGCCTTTCTCAGAAAACATAAAAAAAATTCTCTTACCCAGAATTGATACCATCGGAGATCTTGTGCTCTTGGAACCCTTCCTCACGGCTTTGCAAGAGGTTTTCAAAGGAGCAAATATTTCTCTTCTCGTGAGAGAGGGGTACGAGCAATTAGCCCCTCTTTTCCCTGATCAACTCCAGTGGCGGGTCTTGGGGGTTAATCCATACTCTCGGCCTATCGATCCATCTGTTGTAAGGGATCTTCTGAGTCAACTCGAAAATGAACATTGGGATCTGGTCCTCTTTACAAAGTATGAACACACATGGCTTGAATATCTCATTGGGGCCTGGTTTAAGGGTGTTCAAAAGGTCGCGATCAGTCCAATGGAAGAATTCCCCGAATGGCTTACACCTTATTTGCGGCGCCTGGGGAGGGATTCCGAATTCCCCTGCAATGACCTGGTTTCTGTGGAGGAAATAATTCATGAAAGCGATAAGTATCAGATTTTAATAAATTATGTGGTGGGAGAAAAGAAAAGACTACCGTCTCCTAAACTAACTGTTCCCAATGTATCTAAAAATAATTCTTTAGAAATCCTTCAATCTTTAAGGTTGAGTGATAAAATTTTTTGTGTATGCCTGCCTGGGGGAACGGAAAATATTGCGATTAAGAAGTGGCCTTCTGAAAAATTCGCCAAAGTGATCGCCTGGCTAAAACGCAAGTATAAAATTGACACCCTTTTAATCGGCCATGAAAAGGAGCGGGAGATCGTTGAAGAGGTAGCAGGTCTTGCTCGAACAAGAAGCGGTCAGCCGCCTATATGGCTGGGGAAGGATGGTGATATTCCATTGCTTGCCGGGATATTGGAGCGGGCGAAGTTCTATCTCGGAAATGATACAGGCCCCATGCATATGAGCGCCGCGCTTGGTATCCCGGTGGTCGCCCTGTTCGGGGGGGGCACCTGGCCAAGGTTTATTCCAAAAGGTTCAGAAAGCCATGTGGTTGTGCGACCCATGCCCTGTTTTTACTGTGGGTGGAAATGTTCTTTTATGGATGCCCCTTGCATCAAGGACCTGCCGCTATCTCTCGTTCAAGAGGCTTTAGAGATCGTTGTGGAGAAGGATGAACCGAATAAAAATGAGATTTCTATCCATGAAGCAGAACCCTATCCTGAGATCACTAAAAAATTTATTGAAAAGGCAGGGGTCACCTTTAGAGAGAGTGAGGCAGACCGTGAAGCCCGTCTGAAGGTGATTTATGGGTGTGAATGGCGGATACAGGAGATTGAGGCCGATCGGGCAGCAAGGCTTGAGGTGATTGAAGGCCTTGGCAAACGATTGGAAGAGAGCGAGGCCGATCGGGCAGCAAGGCTTGGGGTCATCCGGGAGCAGATAAAACTGATAGAAGTCCAAAGAGCGGAACTGATTAAATCATCATTGATGTGGAAAATGGCAGGGCCTTTCAATAGACCGCTTAAAAAGTGAAATCGGAGACAGGCAAAAAGTTTCAATAAAAGGCCATTCAACAACAATTATCAAATGCAAGCATTCCCAAGAATCAGCATTATCACTCCCAGTTATAATCAAGGTCGATTTTTAGAAGAGACCATCCAGAGTGTATTAAACCAGAATTATCCCAATCTTGAATACCTCATTATCGACGGGGGCTCAAAGGATGAAAGTATTGACATTATCCGGAGATACGAGCGATCGCTCTCCTTCTGGGTCAGCGAACCCGACCAAGGACAGAGCCAAGCCATTAATAAAGGTTTCGAACTAATGTCTGGAGACATTATTTCCTGGCTCAATTCGGATGACATTCTCCTTCCCGGATCACTGCGCCTGATTTCTGAATATTTTAGAAATGACCCTCATCTTCAATGGATGGTCGGGCATCCAATGGTCGTCGATGAGCATTCACACATCATTGACCAGCGGCTCCATTACATTAAACCCTCGTTTAATATTCTCCTCTTCACTTTTTACACGCTCAATCAGGAGTCGGTTTTTTTCAGAAAGGGAGCGTTGGGAGAGAGGCGGTTAAGAACCGATCTCTATTACTGCTTTGATTATGAACTCTGGCTCTCTATGGCCGGACAATTTGGCCCACCTAAAATTCATCAAGGTTTTTTGGCAGCCTATCGATACCACGGCAGTCAAAAAACGAGACGCTATGAAGAATATATGCTGGAAACGGAAAGGATGAAATTAGAATTATTACCCCATCTCGAAATCACCCTGCCGGAATACCAGGTGAAAAGGAGGTTTTGGGATCTTGTTTCCAATACATGGGCAAAGATCAAGAAAAGGAGCGTTAATCTTCCGGTATGAAAGTGGTCGTCTCATTGAGGGCCCATAGGCCCACTACACAGGGGGGAATGGGAGACTATATCGATGGTCTCATTCCATGGATGGGAAAGATTGCCAGGCAGAGAGAAGATGAACTCTACCTCCTGACTACCTTCTTTAATCATACTCTCTACGGGGATCATTCTGTGAACATCGGCCGTTGTATGTTAAAAAATCCGGGGAATTATTTCCAGGAGATTGACGAATGGGTAAAAAGATTAAATCCTGATGTCATTTTTTTTCCGTTGCCCTACCCGGTTTCTGGTTTTTTAAGGGGGAGATTCCTGGTGACCTGCATCCAGGACTTGCAGCATGAATTTTATAAAAATTTTTTTCCGGCGGATAATCTGGCGCTGCGCTACAGGTTTTATGACGAGTCCGCCCTTTATAGTAAAAGGATAACGACACTCTCCGAACATTCAAAATCCACCATCTCAAAAATTTATAATATCAATCCAGAGCGCATTGATGTGATTAGCCCCGCATTGGATGAAACTGTTTGCTGGGATCCCTCTCCCGCAAAAATAGAAGGAACATTGAGAAAATATCGGTTGTGCCCCGGTTACCTATTTTATCCGGCAAATTTTTGGCTCCATAAGAATCATGAGATCATTTTTCGTTCTCTCCGGAGATTCCACCAGGACGGAATGAGCCAACTAAAATTGGTCCTGACAGGGCAGCCTCCTTCTAACCCGAAAGAAGTTGAGCATCTCCTTGTGAAATATGGATTGAAGGGGCAGGTGATTCATCTGGGCTATGTGGATAAAGGCGACCTGCCGAGTCTTTACTGGGGCGCCCTCGCTTTAATCTTCCCCTCCTATTTCGAGGGATTCGGCATTCCGATCCTCGAAGCTTTCAAAACCAAATGCCCGGTCATCGCCTCAAACGCAACCAGCATTCCGGAAGTTGCCGGAGACGGGGCGCTCTATTTCGATCCGGAGGATGAGGAACAACTGACCCGTCACATCCTCACCATCCTGGAAAACAGGGAAATTCGGGAGGATTTGCTGTTAAAGGGACTTGATCGTCTGGAGAAATTTTCCTATAAATGCTCGGCTGAAAGATTATGGGATTCCTTCGGGGAGGCATTAAAACCTGCCGTTATTGAAATCTTTAATCAACCTTCGGTAAGCATTGTCACCCCTTCTTTCAATCAGGGGAAGTTCCTTCGCCGGACCATTGAAAGCGTTCTTCAGCAGGATTATCCCGCCATCGAATACTGGTGCATCGATGGGGGATCCACGGATGATACGCAGGAAATCTTGAAATCATACGGGAATAAAATCCATTGGCTCTCAGAAAAAGATGAAGGACAGACTCATGCCATCAATAAAGGTTTTTCCAGATGTTCCGGAGCGCTGTTTGCCTACCTTAATTCCGATGACACGCTTTATCCGGGGGCGGTGCGGAAAGTTGTTGAAGAATATCTTAAAAATCCTGAAGTCAGTATTTTTTACGGAGAGGCCGATTGGATTGATGCGGAGGGGAATTCCATCGGTCCCTATAATGGGGGGCCTTTCGCTTTTGAAAACCTTCACAGTTGCTGCATTATTTGCCAGCCCGCATCGATCTTTACATCCCGACTCTATCAAAGGCTGGGAGGGTTTGATGAGAGCCGGTCTTATGCCATGGATTATGATTTCTGGCTGCGAGCGGCTGTAAGAGGATTTAAGTTTCTCTATTTGGAAGAAAAGCTGGCCGCATCCAGACTTCACCAAAGTTCAAAGACCCTGTCTCAACGTCTCAATATTCACCGGGAAATTTTCAAACTCCAAAAAGAGATTGTCGGCTACGTCCACCCCCAATGGATTAGCAGTTTTTCACAATTTCTTAAAGAGGAGTGGGATGGAATAGGAGGGCTGAACCATCTCATTCCAACGCGTGCATGGTTCAGCTTCTTGCATCTTTGTTACAATTCCCTCCCCAGATATAAAAAAACCATTTTTGATCATGGGAAGAGCAAACTCAAGCGGATGTTCAAGAAGGCATTGAACATCCGCTCTCATCCAGGGAAAGGGTTCGATGGACAATGGGTTGGCCCTGATCTCTATCTCCAATATCCTTCCCCTCGGCAGATGGGTTCAATTGAACTCGGGGGCGAAGCCTTTTTCCCTTTGACGCTGAGGATGTTTATTGATAAAAAATGGGTCCATACGGAGCAAATCTCTAAAGGAGAATTTGCCCTTAAAGTCAATATCGGCCCCCATCCCATTCAAAGGATAAGAATAACGGCCAGCCATTCAACGATGCCTTTTCCACCTATCGTGAATGCAAGGATCAGCTACCGCCTGAACTGGTGCAATTTTTTCGATGATCTTAGCTTTCCTATACATATCGTCGGTTAGCTTGCAATAGTCTAAGATGGAGAGACTCATGTTTGATTACGCCCGCATAAGCGAAATGTTGAAATTTCAGAAACTCGGAATATGGCCCATCGGAACCCCGGAGGCGTTTGCCTCGGGCCCCTTTGCGGTATTTAGAATGGGGACACGAGGCTGGGAATATCCCTGGGTATTAGATCAGTTGGAAAATCTACCCCAAAAGGCAATAATCTTAGATTGCGGTTGCGGAACTTCCGGGTTTCCTATGGAGCTATTTCGCCGCGGGTATCGTCCCGCCGGGTTAGATTTTTTTGTTGGTAAAACTCAAAAAACTCAAGGATACGGAATTACCGATTCCTATATTGATAGCCTTCGCGGCAAGGTTGAATTTATAAACGGCAATCTGCCCAATATCCCGGCTCAAGACAATACGTTCGACGCACTCACCTGTATATCCGTTATGGAGCATATTGTGATTGAGCACCGAGATGATCCCGGATATCAATTAAGATGTCTTGATGAAATGAAACGGGTTTTGAAACCAGGAGGGCTTCTAATCTGCACCTATGACACGATTCTGAATGAGAAAGTGGTTTACAGTGAAAGGCCGGAATGGGGAAAAACAGGTTGGCATTATCTCCATGACATCGAGTATCTTCAGATGAAGCCCAAAGATCACAATATGCGACCCATTTCAAGGGAGGAGATCATCATGGATGAAGATGCCTTCTTTATTCCTCCTGACCTTTATTTTGAACATGGGTACGGCGCAGGGTTTGATCATTTTGGACCATATCATAGGCTGACCTCAGTAGGGTTCGCTTTGATCAAATAAAAGATCGGTAAAACAATGAACCGTCCATTACCCATCCTTGGTCTTGCCATACCCAGCCTGAACCATGGCCGGTTCCTATCCCAAACTCTTGAAAGTGTCTTTATTCAAAGGAATGTGGATTTGAAATTGGCATTTTGTGATGGAGGATCCAGGGATCAGACTCTGTCCATCCTTATCCCCTATCGGAATCGATTCACTTTCTTCCGGTCAAAACCGGATCGGGGGCAAGCGGCTGCCATTAATGAGGGAATATCCCAACTCAAGGATACGACTTATGTGGGCTGGCTGAATTCGGACGATCTGTTGTTGCCCGATGGACTCAGCGCAATGGCATCTTTATTAGAGGATCACCCCGAATATATCGCTGTCTTCGGGAGGGCTTATATCATTGATGAAAAAGGGGAGATCGTAGGAGAGTATCCTACAAAACCTTTTTGTAAAAAGTCATTTGCGGTAAAATGTACGATCTGTCAACCTGCAAGCCTCACCCGCCATTCGGCCTGGGATAAAGTGGGGGGGCTGGACGAATCGATCCAGACGAGTTTGGATTATGACCTTTGGTGGCGCCTTTCTAACATTGGAAAGATTGGCTATTTGGAACAGTTTGTTGCTTGCTCTCGTGACCATGCTCAAACGAAGTCGAGAACCTTGCGAAAGAAAGTTAATGAAGAGGCGATCTCCATACTCCTCCGGCACCGTGGGATGGTTCCAAGAAATTGGTGCATGGCTAATATCCTCGAAGGTCTTGAGGAGGGCCAGGATCTTCCTGTTTGGGAACGAAGATGGGAAGCCATCAAACGATATGTTCAAATAAACCGATGGAAAGCTCTATACCCACAGAACTGGCTTATATCGAATCGAAAATGAAAATCGTTCTAAATGGATTACCGGCTGTTTATCCAATTTCCGGAGTGGGTCGATATACGCTTGAGCTCGGAAAAGCCTTAGACGATCTTTTAGGCAATGGAAAAATCTTTTGGTTCGGGAATCATTTATCGGGCGACAGACTCGACGATTCAGACTCCAATGGTCCAACTCCCATCCATCGGATCAAAAATTCTCTCAGAAAGACACTACGGAAAATACCGGGGTGGAGAACGCCGATTCACATTTGGAGAAATCATCAATTCAGGTCCTATGTTCGAAAAATCATGCCTTCCCTGTATCATGAGACAAATTATACTCCATTTGATTTCAAAGAGGGCCCCACCCTGATCACCCTTTACGACCTTTCTTTTGTCAGGCATCCGGAATGGCACCCAAAAGATCGAGTTAAATATTTTGAAAGATACTGTCTGAAACAACTCTCCAAAATCGATGCGATTATCACGATTTCCGAGTTCAGCAAGAAAGAGATTATAGAATTGTTAGGGGTCGACCCAGGAAAGATTCATGTTACCCCTTTAGGGGTTAGCCGAAGTTTTACACCAAAGGGGAAGAAGATGGAGGGCCTTCCCGATGAATATATTCTTTTTGTGGGGAATCTTGAACCTCGTAAAAATTTGATGACCCTTCTTGAGGCGTATCGTTCCATCTCGAGAGATTTGCGAGATAGATACCCCTTGGTGATTACCGGAGCCTCAGGGTGGAACACCCAAGAATTCATAAAAGCTCTTCATCTGTTTAAAAGAGAGGAAAGACCTATGTTAACTGGTCACGTATCCCAGAAACTTATTCCTGATCTATATAGAGGCGCAACGCTCTTTGTTTATCCTTCTTTTTATGAAGGGTTTGGTCTGCCGGTTATTGAAGCCATGGCATCCGGGGTTCCGGTAATCACCTCTAACATATCTTCTTTTCCTGAAGTCGTTGGCGATTCAGGGCTTCTTGTAAACCCGTATGAAGCAGATGAATTGAGGGGGGCAATGATTAAGATTTTGGAAGATCCAAAAACCAGAAAAGAATTGTCAGAAAAGGGCCTGGAGAGAGCAAAACTTTTTTCATGGGATAAGTGTGCCCGTGAAACCTTAACAGTCTATCAAAAAGTTTTGGAAGAAGGGAGGTAGATGCCAATGGCCAGTGGACTCGCTACATTGGGCATGATTTTGATTATCGTGGGTTGGATAGTTCAATTGTACTACTCCGCAATTCGAAAGATATTTGCCCTGAGCCTGAAATTTGTGGTGATTTATACTCTCGGGTGCATCCTTCTGACCATCGATGCCTGGAATACTGCTAACTATCGAGTATGGATTCTGAATTTAGTGGCTGCAGTGGTAGCATCGCTGGCGGGTTATTTTGCCAGGAAGGCACGGAGATAGATTTAAAAAGATTAACAAATCAAAGCAGTATTTGCAGTTACCGGAAGATCCGAGGGATCACCGCCCAAGGATTTGCTGTAGGATTCGCCTCCTGACGAAGGGATGATATACCAGGCTCCCGTGCTCGCACGGTAAATGGCAATATCGGTTTTTCCTGTTCCCATCGAAATCAACAACGGTGAGACGATTACGCAGAACTCTTTGGCTTGTCTTTTGGCAGATGAAAAGATAAAAATAAAATGCTGATTAAAATCCCGCACCAAAAAAGACAATTAAAATGAACAAATAAATAGCACGAAAGGCCGACCCCAAAAAAGGGATGCCGTTATTTCACCCTTCGATTTGTCCTTGTACCCAACGGACAATTACCTCCGCTAAATCTAACCAAACATATTTGAAATTTTCCCCATTTAATCTCCTCCCCCTTCGATGGGGGAGGATGAAGGTGGGGGTGGACAAAACTAATTTGGTCCCCCTCCCCTCAATCCCCTCCCGCCAGGGGAG
>Ga0207951_100463_pt1 | contig 20163 bp, 20 predicted proteins | sample Subbio12Aug_8Bad_FD_184830 | JGI IMG/M metagenome (GOLD analysis project Ga0207951, IMG submission 184830) | Serpentinite rock and fluid subsurface biosphere microbial communities from McLaughlin Reserve, California, USA - CR12Aug_8Bad (SPAdes) | ecosystem: Environmental > Terrestrial > Deep... | reverse complement strand
GGGTTCAATTTCATGGTCAAGGCCTTCGGTTGGGTGGCATAACAGACCGTGAGATGGCTCTGGTCCAAGAGTTGCCGCGCCGTGTTCAGTATCCGGTAATCCCGCATCCATCCCACCTCCACGGCGGTCCAAAAATCATCGGCACATATCTTTTCCAGCGTTTCTAAAATGGGCCCCTCCCCGCGTTCGATCCCGGGATAGGCTTTGAAGTGAACGACCCCGATTTGCATCATCTGATACATACTTTCCAGCATAAAACGACCTCCTCTTTCATTGAAGAATGAGTTCCAATGGATCGCCAATCTGGTCAGCTTCCATTAATTCACCTTGATCACCACCTTGATGGCATCATCGATCCTTTCTCGAAAATACCTGAAGGCAGTGGGCGCCTCTTCGAGGGGAAAGGTGTGGGTATGGATGAGCTTGGCTTCGAAACGCTTCTGCGCCATGAGCGCTGCAGCACGGTGGGTGGCCCTCATCCCTTCCCCCCGAATGCCGAAGACATAGATGTTGTTGCGCGCCAGTTTGGCCAAGTCCACAGGCACCGGCTCTCCAGGAAAGGCGGCAAGGCAGATTCGTCCCCCCCGGTTCACCATATCCATGGCCTCGTTCAGGGCATTGGGGGCGGCCGAGCATTCCATCACGTAATGAACTCCTTTGCCCTCTGTGATTCGTTTCACCGCCCCCACAGGATCCTCTTTTTGGACATTGATGACGTAATCCGCGCCCAACCGTGTTCCCAGATTCAATCTGGAGTCGCGGGTTCCCGTCAGGATCACAGGGTGGGCTCCCAGGGCCTTTCCCACAGCCGCGCTCATGAGCCCGACCGGCCCCGGGCCAATGACCACGAGGCTTTCTCCTGCAATGAGGCCGCCCAAAACGGTGAGGCCGTACATGGCCGTGCCGGCAGTTACGATGAGTGTGGCTTCCTCGTCACTCATCTCATCAGGCACATGAACCAGGGTATTGATATGATTGACCGCATACTCGGCAAAGCCCCCATCCGTGGTGAAACCATTGGCGCGGTGACCTTTGTTATTCTCGCCATAGTTCAGGCCGTAATTGAGGCAGGACGTGTACATCCCCATACGACATCTTTCACAACGCCCGCAGCCTGCGTGGATCTCCACGGCAACGCGATCTCCGATTCGGTGCTCATCCACGCCTGCCCCAAGCTTGACGACCGTACCCATATATTCATGGCCCGGCGTGAAATTTTTATTGAATGGAAGACCGCCCTTAATCCAGGCAGGCAGCCCCTTGGTGAGAATCTCCACATCAGTGCCGCAAATGGCAACAGCATCAATGCGGACCAAGACCTCAGCCTGTCCCGGCTCTGGGACAGGTTTTTCCGACAGCCGGAGCTGTTCCGGACCCTCCAGAACCCATGCCTTCATGGTCTTGGGAATCGAAAAATCTTTCACTCGAGCTGCTGTTTTCATGATTCTCCTCCGCCGTCAGGATCTCGGAAGAATCCGATTTACCAGGAGACTGATCCCTCTTTCCGGCTACGTGTTCTTGATATGGCTTTCTATAAAAGCGATTTTAGCCGTGCCTTCAACCAGATCTGCAAGATAATAGGCTGTCTTGATATCAGACCCCAGGGTGAGAATGCCATGTTCTTTCATGAGTAATGCTTTGATCCCGGGATATTTTTTAATCCCATCACTCACAAAGTCACAAAGCTCCTTCGACCCCGGAAGAGCGCGCTCCACCCAGGGGACCTCTTTCAGGATTGCGCGGCTCGAAACAGTGACCAGGGGAAGAGATCTTCCCATATTGGAGTAAGCGGTTGCATAGGGAGGATGAAGGTGAGCAATGGCTTCCACATCGGGTCTAAGCTGATAGACAGAGAGATGGAAGGATGCCTCTTTGGATGGCCTGAACTCAGACTCTCGATCCAGAATGAAGCCCTCAAAATTGACCAGGACATTCGTCTCCGGTTCAACATCCCCCAGAGAGACGCCGGTTGGTGTGATGAGGATTTTTTCTGTGCCAGGGATCCTGACGCTCATGTTTCCCCCTGCGGCAACAACTAATCCTCGGTGAAAAGCCCGCCTGGAGAACTCGGCCAGCTCCTTTCGCAAACGAATTAATATTTCGTCTCCTTTGTTCATCATTGTTTCAATTCTCCCTGCCTTTCATAAACGCGACTAATTGTTTAACACAGGCCTCGACAAACAACGTCTCATTGATATGGGCATCGACTTCTCTAAACAGTATGTTGGCGATGAGGCGATCCTTGAGGGCTTTCAGGAACCCCCTGTGCCCAATGGCGTCATGAAGGGGCGCTCCTGGCGCGCCATAAATCGACCAACCTCTCATAGGGATCAGCACAGCCATATAGGCGACTTCTTCTCCCTTGGTATCCAGAGTTGCCAGGATGGCAATCTTCCCTTTCCATCTCGACTCAGCGGGCTCCTGGGATGGGTCCATCATGTGAAGGCCTTGCTTTTTTATGCGGATGACCGGTTTTTAAATTGCCGAGCTTCTACCCTCTCCAGAAACGGCCCGGCCAGTCCCTCTTCTCATCTGGAACGCGAAAGTCGAACTTCTTAACCTCCTCCAGGAAGGCGGCCAGGTGGTCGCTGATGCGCTCAAAGACCGCAATGCCCTGCTCTTCGCTGGACCGCAGGGGATTGCCGATGGTGGCTGTATCCGAGTACTCATGGTGGAGCATCGGAACGAAGATATTTTCAGAACCCCGGAAGATGACAGTGTTGGTCCCATCCTTTTTGGAGAAGGCCGGACCCATCCACCTGGGAGCGTGAGCCCGATCCGGCTTGGCCCGCTCCATGAACACGGAACCCTCGTACAGCCCCTTCTCCTTCAGATAGGCTATGCAGGTGGAGGTTTCCAGTTCTCCTGCGTGCCAACCGGGGGTTTCCTCTGGAGGGCCTGTCATCAGGTCGGCCACGACGGCGCACTCTCTCTCCGTAGGCGTCTTGTAGTAGGCGCAGAAACAACCCGTCTCAGCCCTCAGCGTGCGCAGCGCCTCTCCCTGGGCCCCCATGTTCGTGCCATGATGAGAGACATACACCAGTTTGTTAAAGCCGGCAAAGATCAGACTACGGCCGATGGCATAGAGGACCTGTCGGTAGACCTCAGCCGGAAAGGAAATGCTGCCGGTGCCCCAGCCGGGTTCACCCATATGGTGAGGGGAGAGGCCAAAAGGCAACAGGGGCGCATAAAGCACCCTGGCCTTCTCTGCCGCCCTCTCCACGCTTCCCATCGTGGTGTAGGAATCGACCCCCAGGGGGATGTGATTGCCGTGTTTCTCGCAGCTGCCGATGGGAATCATGACTGCGTCGTTCCCAGCCTTGATCCAACCCGCCACATCGGTCCAAGGCAGTTCCAGGAGGTCGTATTTTTTGAGCGACACTGTTTTGCCTCCTTTCTTTCCTTTTTGTTTTTTGGATGCTTTGCCAAGTGTTGCCATTTTTAAATTCTCCTTTGCTTGAAGTTATGGTAAACGTTTTCCATCCATTTTAATGAAACAGGGGAAATTGTCAAGCGTTTCTATTCCTTTCCCAGTTTTCTTTTTGCCGTCGAATCCCGGACCAGGAGCCTGGTGTCGAACCAACGCAACTTTTCGGCATTTTTCTTGGCAATCAGATTAACCAGCATTTCCATCGCAGCGGCCCCAACATGATACATCGGAATCTCGACGGTGGTTAAAGGAGGGACATAATAAGAACTGAATAGGATATTGTCAAATCCCACAACCGCCAGGTCCTCAGGCACTCTCAAACCGGATTCTTTGGCCGCAGAAATGGCTCCAAAGGCCATCAGGTCATTGGCGGCAAAAATGGCGGTGGGTTTCTCCTTCTGGATGAGCTCTTTGGCCAAGAGGTATCCGCTCCTCGCGGTCAGATCTCCTTTCCGGGTCAGTTCGCTGTTCATCGGATAACCTCTCTGGATCAAAGCATTCTTATAACCTGAGACGCGTTCTTTGGCTGTAGTGGATTTGTCGGGTCCACCGATGAATCCGATGCGCTTATGATTCAGCTCGATCAGATGCTGTGTCGCCTTCATGGCTCCGCCCACATTGTCGATGATGACTGCGGGAAAATCCACCTTATGGCGGCCAATCACCACCACTCGTTCTATGAGTTCCTTCAGGGAGGAGAGCACCTTTTCCCCGTGAATGATGCCGCCGCTGAAAATAATCCCATCCGCGGACTTTTCTCTGAGGAAATAGATGTGCCTGATAATTCGATCCTGATTCCGGTCCGTATTGAGAAGGAGGATGGCGTACCCGTATTGGTCAGCCATGTCCTGAACCCCCCTGACGATCTCTGCATAATAGGGGTTTGAAATGTCGGGGATGATGATCCCGATGGTCATCGTCTTCTTCATCAGAAGCCCCTTGGCCAGGGCATTCGGCCTATAGTCAAAACCTCGAATCGCTTCTAAAACCTTTTTTCTCGTTGCCTGATTGACTTTATGAGGATTGTTGTTGACTACCCTGGATACGGTGGCAATGGAGACATTTGCTTTCCTGGCGACATCTCGAATGGTTGCCATTGGACCTGCTCCCACTTTGATGGAAAACCTTTACCACAAACATTACTCTTTATGATCACATTGTCAAGGGAAAAAACAGTTGGCGGGTAATGCGTCACTCTTCCGTGGAAAATTAACGTCCTTCGGGCAGGCATGTTGGAGAAAATCTTATAGCGGAAACATCACCTTGTCCGTAAACTAAAAGGATGATTCTGTATGACAAGGACTGTTCTACAATGGGCAATGTTGCCCTTGCCCAAAAAAATATAAACCATCCGCTTGATAAGATTTTCGGAGACATGACTGCCCGATGGACAGATTTCCCCCCGCTTCAGTGACGCATTACGTTGGCGGAGGGGATGGCAAAAATTTGGGGGGGGTGCAATACTGCCATTAAACTTTCCAGGTCTGACCCCAATGCCCATAGGTTCAAATACCATTTGACAAATCGAATTCCAATCAATGATGATAAAGGGGTCATGTTGAAGATGAACAAGAAGCCGCTGGCCCTCCTCAGCGCCGCCCATTTCGTCACCGACCTGAATCAGGGAGCTCTTCCAGCCCTTCTCCCCTTTTTCAAGGAAGCGCTGAACCTTTCTTATACGATGGCGGGCGCCATTCTTCTTTTTTCAAATCTGACTTCCTCTGTAATCCAGCCCATATTTGGACATCTCTCGGATAGAAAACCAATCGGATGGCTTCTTCTGCTGTCTCCTTTCATTGCCTGCCTGGGAATATCGATCACGGGTTTTGTTTCTCACTACTTCCTCCTTCTCATCTGTGTCATCGTGGCCGGTATCGGAGTCGCCAGTTTCCATCCGGAAGGTTTTAAAACAGCCCATTTTTTTACGGGTGAAAAGAGGGCAACGGGCATGTCGATCTTCGCTGTTGGCGGGAATCTCGGCATCGCACTCGGTCCGATCTGGGCTCTCCTCCTGGTGACCTCTTTTGGCCTCCATGGAACCCTGGGCATGGTCGTCCCTGGAATTCTAATGGGGATCATCCTATTTTTTAATATTTCGATGCTCACGTCCCCTATCCAAACCGCTCACAAGGAGGCCCAAAAGGAAGAGAAAAAACCTCTTTCCAAAGCTCAAAAGATTTCCTTTTTTCTTTTGGTCGGTGTAGCAACCATCAGGGCGTGGGCGCATTTGGCCCTGGCGACCTATATTCCTTTTTATTATATCAACTACCTCAAGGGCAGTCCTCTCTATGCGGGGAAACTGGTCTCAACCTTCCTGATCGCAGGCGCCCTGGGAACTCTCATTGGCGCTCCACTGGCTGACCGATGGGGCCACAAAAAATTCCTTTTGATCACCCTCTTATTGTCCCCCCCATTCCTTCTCCTCTCTTATTATAGCAGCGGTTTCATGACCTTCATCTTTCTGGGAATCTCAGGAATCGTATTGATCTCCTCATTCGCTCTGTCCACAGTCATGGCCCAGATCCTTCTCCCTCAACATCTCGGAATGGCCTCGGGGATCATGGTCGGCTTTACCATCAGCGCAGGAGGGATAGGGGTTACCCTTTTGGGGATGATTGCGGACATCTGGGGAGTTCCCATGGCGCTGAAAATAATCCTGGTTTTACCATGGGTCGCATTTCTTCTCGGCTTATTAATAAAATACCCTCTCAAAGAAAAGTAAAGGGTGAGCAGGTGAGCCATAAATGAATTCAATTCTTGTGACAGGCGGGGCAGGTTTTATCGGCTCTCATCTTTGCGAAACGCTCCTCGAGGAAGGCCATTCCGTGATCTGCCTCGACAACTTTGACAGCTATTACGATCCCAATCTGAAAATCAGAAACGCCGAGGAGATCAGCAAGAAATATCCTGAACCCTTCACAATGGTCACAGGCGATATAAGGAATCGTGACCATCTCACAGACCTGTTCAAAAGGAATCGGATCGATGCTGTCTTCCACCTTGCCGCAAGAGCCGGGGTAAGACCTTCCATTGAACATCCCCTGCTCTATGAGGATGTGAACTTAAGGGGAACAATCACGCTCCTGGAGGTCTGTAAAGAATTTTGGATGAAAAACTTCTTTTTTGCTTCCTCCTCATCAGTCTATGGAGAGAATCAGAGGGTTCCTTTTTCTGAAACGGATCTCGATATTCAACCCATCTCACCCTATGGGGCCACCAAACGGGCTGGAGAGCTTCTCTGCTATTCCTACCATCACCTCTACGGAATCCATATCGCCTGCCTTCGGATCTTCACGGCCTATGGGCCCCGGCAGAGGCCGGAGATGGCCATTCACAAATTTACCTCGTTGATGGACCAGGGAAAAGAGATTCCCATGTTCGGGGATGGTTCTTCAAAAAGGGATTACACCTACATCGATGACCTCATCGACGGGATGATGGCTGTCCTTCAGCGCCACAAAGGCTTTGAGATTTATAACCTCGGGGAGTCCCGGACCACTTCCCTTAAAGAACTCATCCGGATAATCGAGGGATGCCTCGGCAAGAAGGCAAAGATTCTGGCAATGGAACCCCAGCCCGGCGATGTCTCCATCACCTATGCCGACATCACCAAGGCTAAACGACTGCTCAACTATCAACCCAAGATAGAAATGGAGGAAGGCATCAAACGATTTGTGGAGTGGTATAAAAATACAAAGTGACTAAAGTTATAAGTGACTAAAGTGCCTAAAAAAGTTTTTTTTCAGCCTTTTGAAAGATTTTGAAAGATTGTTGACAGTTACTCTATGATTCTCTAAAATAAGTTTGAGTTGGAAAAGAAAGTATGAAAAACTTACTAAATATCGAAGGAGAGAGGAAGATGGGGAAAACGATCAGGGCCAGGTTTTCTAAGGGAAAAATTGAACCCTTGGAGAAGGTAGATATCGCTGATGGGAAAGAGATCACCGTCATCATCATGGACATCCCCTTGACACGCAAAAAAAATACCTTTGAAAAATCGGCAGGGGCATGGAAAGGAACAATTGATGCAAAGAAATTAATTGAAAATATTTATGCGGATCGCCTCGTTCCCACAAGGGTTGAACCCAGGCTATGAAGTTCTCTTATCTTATCGATACCGATTGGATCATCCATTATTTGAATGGAAGCAGAAATATTGTTGCAAAGCTCAGATCTTTGGAAAAAGAGGGGTTTGCCATCAGCGTCATCTCTTTGGCGGAATTATATGAAGGAATTTACTACTCAACCAATCCGGACGGAAACGAAAGGGCTTTGGATGATTTCTTGAGTGGTGTCTCAATGATAGGGATTGAAGATGAAATTTGCAGACTTTTCGGAAAAGAACGGGGAAGATTAAGACAAGTAAAGAAGATGATCGGCGATTTTGATCTTCTCATCGCATCCACTTGTCTTCACCACAATCTAACTCTTCTTACCAATAACCGAAAACATTATAAAATGGTTGAAGGACTCAAGGTTCTTTCGCTTTTATAGATAATCATAAATTGGGTAAGGCCCTTTGGCAGGAAGTTAGCCGAAGGCACTCCCTGCCAAATTAGGTAAGTTCAGGGGGTAATGAATTTACTACAGGTTTACCACTCAAAAATAGGGAAGTGTCCCTAATTCTTGTCCAATATCAGAGAAGCCCATCTTGTTCATTGATTATGAATTGAAGTCTACACCTTTTGGTAGAATCTGTCAAAGATTGATTACAGGAAGTACTTCTTTCTTTATTTGACATTGTCTGTGGGGTAAGGCATCAACTTTTACATCTGATTTAAGATTTTTCGATCCCTGCCTGCGCCTGCCTGCGATAGGCAGGCAAATCCCAAGAAAAAAGACCTCCTCTGACTTCTGACTCCTGTCTTCTTCTTACCGCCTTCTGCCTCCTGCCTTCTTTCTTTTTTGATTCCTCTCATAGATGATCCTCAATCCTTCCAGCGTTAAAAATTCATCCACTTCTTCAACAGTCTTTGACTCATTGGCGATTAGGGGAGCCAACCCACCTGTGGCGATCACCTTGGGATTCGATTTCGTCTCTTTCTTCATCCGTCTCACTATCTCATCGACCAGTCCCACGTATCCGAAAAAGATGCCCGACTGCATGCTGTGAATGGTATTCTTTCCGACAACTTTCCCGGGTTTGGTGATCTCAATTCTGGGCAACTTTGAGGTCCGTTGAAAGAGGGCTTCTGCCGATATTCCAATTCCCGGAGCAATGGCCCCCCCCATGTACTCCCCCCGGGAGGAGACATAATCAAAAGTGGTGGCTGTTCCGAAATCAACCACGATGCAACTCCTTCGGTACCGATCATAGGCCGCCACCGCATTGACGATCCGGTCTGCCCCCACCTCAGCGGGATGATCATAGGAGATGACCATTCCCGTCTCAATATCTGCCCCGACGATCAGCGGTTTGACATGAAAATATTTTCCTGCCATCTCCTGCAGCATGTCCAGAACCGGCGGGACAACGGAGGAGATGATCATTCCGTCAAAATCTTTCATGTCGATGTGGTCAAACCTGAAGAGATCGCGAAAGAGGATCCCCCACTCGTCAGTCGTCTTCTCCCTCTCCGTCCTGATCCGCCAGTGATCAACCAGGACTTTCCCGTCATAGACTCCAAGAACCGTGTTCGTGTTGCCAATATCGATGACTAATAGCATATAACCCCCTTTAGTCTTTTAGTCCCCAGTCTTATCGTCTTATAGTCAAAATATAAAACTATGAGACTATGCGACTATTAGACTATTAGACTTCTTTCTTCTTTTGATATTCTATATCTCCTGCCACCACTCTTCTCCGTTTCCCATTCTCCATTCTCAATATGAGAGCGCCGTCCGAATCGACATCGACCGCAATGCCTGAAAGGGTCTCGCCAAAAGAGGTGATTTTGACCGGTTTCCCCTTGATCTGGGCCTGTTCTCTCCAGGCGTTCAGAATAACATCGCCGCCCTCTTTCAAATAAATGGCATACCACTCTTCCAATTGCTGTAAAAGAGAGGAAAGGAAATCCTTTCTCGAAATCGCTTGCCCCATCTCTTTCTTCATCGAAGTGGCAACTGAGCGGATCCCCTTGGGGAACATCTTCTCGTCAACATTGAGATTAACACCAATGCCAAGGATGACAAAGTGGATTCGATCCGTTTCCGATTGGATCTCATTGAGAAGGCCTGCCACCTTTCGGCCATTCAGAAGAATATCGTTCGGCCATTTGATCAATGGGCGAAGGCCCGAACATTTCTCAACAGCCTTTGCCGTTGCCACGGCCGCCATCAGAGTAATGAGCGGAGCCTGATGGGGAGGAATTTTGGGCCGGAGGATGACGGAGAGATAGAGATTTAAATAAGGGGGCGAAAACCAGTCTCTCCCCAGTCTCCCCCTCCCCTTTTCCTGAGACTCCGCAATAACCACCTCTCCTTCTTCTGCGCCCCGGGCGGCCAGCTCATAGGCTTTAATGTTCGTTGAATCCAGACGGGCAAAATAGTGGATCGCCTTTCCCATCCATCTGGTCTTCAGGGAGGGTTTGACTTCAGAGGGAGTGAGAAGGTCAGGAGAGTGAATCAACCGGTAACCTGAGCGGGTCGATGCCTCGATCTCATAGTCGAGGGATCTTAAATGTCTCATTCTCTTCCAGACCGCCGTCCGGCTCACATTCAGCCGGCGGCTGATCTCCTCGCCCGAAAGAAAGCTGGTAGGGTGTTCTCTGAGGAGTTTGAGAATCTCATCATCCATTTTCAATCCATCGGAATTCCCTCTGTCTACCGCAGATTCTGAACCTAATATAGTAAGGCACAATCAGGCGTAATCTATGAAAATGGCCAAGTCTTATCCTCCCCCTTGACGGGGGAGGATTAAGGTGGGGGTGGAAATGACATGGTCCCCCTCACCCCACCCTCTCCCCTGCCTTCGCCGAATCGCTTCGTGCAGGCAGGCACCAGGGGAGAGGGAGATAATTGGGATTATCTTCTAACTTATGACTTTATCATACCGTGAGAACTGCATCGAAAAGGTTCCCCGGCCCTGGGTCAATGACCTTAAGTCCGTGGAGTAACCGAACATCCGGGTCAGCGGAGAGAGGGCCTTGATCAGGGCGATCTTTCCTTTTGGAGTGATCGCCTCAACCGAACTTCTTCGTGCCTTTAAATCCCCCACCACTTCTCCCATGAACTCTTCAGGGACGATGATGTTCACCTCCATCATCGGTTCCATTAGCGCCGGCTGTGCTTTCCGGCAGACCTCCCTCAAGGCATTCGATGAGGCGATCTTGAGGGCGAGAGGAGAGGGATGATTCGGGTCTGCATTGGCCTTTAACAGAGTAATACGAATGTCTGTCAAAGGATAACCCATGATCACCCCTACGGTGGAACCCTCTCTCACCCCTTCTTCGATGGAGAGAAGACATTCGTGTGGCAGGGTTCCTTCGGGGACCTCGGAATGGAATTCGATCCCCTTTCCCCTGCCATGAGGTGAGATGCGCAAAAAAACCTCCCCGAAAAGCTTGATCTCTTCCATCTCTTTGGCAAATTTGAAGGAAGCCTCTGCCTCCTTCTCCACTGTCTCCCGAAAGACGACCTGCGGTCTCCCTACATTCACTTCGAGATGGTATTCGGTCAGGAGACGATTGACCAGAACATCGAGATGCAACTCCCCCATCCCGGAGATGATCGTCTGACCCGTATCCTCATCTAACCTGACCTGAAAGGTGGGGTCTTCATCGCTCAATTTTTCGAGGGATTGAGCGAGCTTCTCCTGATCACGGCCTGTCTTCGGTTCCACGGCCACCGACATCACCGGTTTATAGAAATCGATCGGCTCAAGAAGAATGGGATGGCCTCGTTCGCAGAGCGTATCTCCTGTAGTCGTCCCCTTCAAACCCATGACAGCCACGATCTCTCCCGTCTTTGCCTCTTCCACCCGGGTTCGCTGATTGGCATGCATCTGGAAGATTCTCGAAATCTTTTCATTCTTCTTCAATCTCGGGTTATAGACCTCTCCGCCCACTTTGAGCGCGCCCGAGTATATCCGGATATAGATTAACTTCCTTCCTTCATCCATGAGCACCTTGAAGGCTAAGGCGCTGAAGGGCGCTTCATCCTTCTGCGCCCTTTCCTCTCTCTCTCCGGTGACCGGATGGGTGCCCTCGGAAGGAGGGATATCGAGGGGAGAAGGAAGATAGTCCACAATGGCGTCGATCAGGGGTTGGATTCCCTGATTTCTCAAGGCCGCCCCGCAGAGAACAGGAACGGCCTTCATCGAAATGGTGGCTTTTCTGAGAACCTCTTTCATCTCCCTTTCGGAGATCTCCTCTCCATTGAGATACTTTTCCGTTAAATGGTCGTCCAGCTCGGCAAGGGATTCGATCAATTTCGACCGATGAAGGGCAACTTCCTCTTCCATGTCTTTGGGGATGGTGATCTCCTTATATTCAATGCCCAGGCTGTGCTCATCCCAGACAATCCCTTTTAAGCGGATGAGATCGACGACCCCGATAAACCGGTCTTCCATGCCGATGGGAATCTGGGTGATCAGCGGATGGGCTCCCAGCCTGTCAACCATCATCCTGACGGTTTCGAAAAAATTGGCCCCGAGCCGGTCCATCTTATTGACGAATGCCAATTTGGGGACACGATATTTGTCCGCCTGATGCCAGACCGTCTCCGATTGGGGTTCCACTCCTTCCACGGCGCTGAAGATGGCGATCGTTCCGTCGAGCACCCGTAGGGAGCGTTCAACCTCCATGGTAAAGTCCACATGGCCCGGCGTATCGATGATATGGATGATCTTTCCTTTCCACTCCGCCGTCGTCACCGCAGAGGTGATCGTGATCCCCCTCTCCTGCTCCTGGACCATCCAATCCATCACTGCGGTTCCATCATCGACTTCGCCCATCCGGTGGGTCTTCTTTGCATAGAAGAGGACTCTTTCGGTGACAGTTGTCTTTCCGGCATCGATGTGGGCCATAAACCCTATATTTCTGGTGCGAGCGAGCCGCTTCTCTCCGGCCATCTTCTGCATCCGCCATTTAAAGGAGATATATCTCGGCAATATTAAAGGGATTTTTGATAAATGTCAAAGAGATTTCTTGAAAAGGACAGAAATCTCTGATTCCACCGATTAGGAACCGATTACACAGATTAGAAATCCATTGATAAATAGAGAAAAATCTGTGGAATCATTTTTTAAAATCTTTGTAATCAGAGAGCGGAAAGTAGTTTTTCAGAGCTCTCTAAAATTTCCCTTGACAATTCAACTGGATATGTCTTAAATTGAACGTAACAAAAAAGGAAGGCCCATGGGAAGCATCTATAGTTTCTTCTACTTTTATTTTTATTTTGATAAGGGTCGCCCATAAAGGCACTCCCATAACGGGATAATAAGCCATGGGTGACCGATCAGGCCCCATGGCTTTTCCATTTTTTAAGCCATAGGGGCAGCCTTATGGCTTTTTTATTCGTTAATTTTAACAATAGAAAGGAGTATGAAGAATGGCGATTTCAGAGAAGGTGAAGAACGCATTAGAAGGCGCCTCATGGGTGAGGCGGATGTTTGAGCAGGGAGAGGAATTGAAAAAGCTTTATGGCGAGGAAAATATTTTTGATTTCTCCCTTGGAAATCCCAATCTCGAGCCTCCGGCTTCATTAAAGAAGGCGCTCAAAGCCCTTGCCGATCAACCCATTGCGGGAATGCACCGTTATATGCCTAATAATGGCTATGTTGAGACACGGAGAGCCATTGCCCAATACATCGCAGAAGAATCAGGGCTCCCTTTCGAAGAGAAACATATCGTGATGACTGTTGGAGCAGCCGGCGGGCTCAATGTCGTCTTCAAAGCTCTCCTCGATGAAGGCGATGAGGTCATCGTCCCTTCCCCTTACTTTATGGAATTTAAATTCTATATTGAAAATAGCGGCGGCCGGATTCGTCTGGTCGAAACCCATGACGATTTCTCTCTCAATCTGAAAGAGATCGAGAAAGCCTTTGGAAAGAAGACCAAGGCCGTTCTGATCAACTCTCCCAATAACCCGACAGGCGTGGTCTATAACAGGGAATCTCTCGAAGAGCTGGGAAAATTGTTAAAGGAGAAGAGCCGGGAGCTGAAAAGGACGCTCTATCTCATCACCGATGAAGCCTATCGCAGAATTGTCTTTGACCAGGTCAAACTCCCCATTGCCTTCCAGTGCTACCCTCACACCATACGGGTTACCTCTCATTCCAAGGACCTCTCCCTGCCAGGTGAGAGGATCGGTTATATTGCGGCAAACCCCTCCTGTGAAGAAGTGGGGGAATTGATCACCGCCATCGTTTTTGCCAACCGGACACTCGGGTTTGTCAATGCTCCGGCTCTGATGCAGAGGCTGGTCGCACCCCTTCAGAGAAATTCGATCAACATTAAGGAATACGAAGAGAAAAGGGATCTCTTCTACCATTCCCTATCCTCTTACGGTTACCGGATCGTCAAGCCGGAGGGCGCCTTCTACCTCTTCCCGAAAGCGCCCATTGAAGATGATATCGCCTTTGTGAAAGAACTTCAGTCGAAAAGAATCCTCACCGTGCCCGGAACGGGTTTTGGCAAACCCGGTTATTTTAGAATTGCCTATGCCGTCGATAGAAGGGTCATCGAAAAATCTCTGCCGGGTTTTAAAGAGGTGGCGGATAAATACGAAATGGGAGGAAGATAGAGCCATACTCAATGCTCAATGCTCAATGCTCAATTTTCAATTGTCGGCGTTGCAAATCACCATTTCAACAGAAGAAAGATGCCCTGGTCATCCTCTTTGACAAAGAGGGCATTGTTAAAAATTACGGATAGCAGAAAGGCACGCCCGAACTCACCACATTCTAATCTTGCCCTTATGCGTCAATAGGGTCATCCATACGGTCAGGTCTTGTATTAGCGCATACCTAACCATTCTTACCGCATTGCTATATTGTAGGACCCCATCATCTACAACTCAAGGTTTTGTATCCGTCTCTATTTCCTTTTTAAGTCGTAAATCTGCCGAATCGAAATGAAGTCCACCTTTAGTTTCCCATAGCGCCGCTCATAGGAAGATTTAATGTTTGGACTTAACACGTAATTCTTTCCTCCAGGGTATAAAGAGCGAAATATGGCAAGATGAGCAGGGTCAAAGTGATCAGGATTAATTTTACATTCAATCGCATCGGATTGTTGCCGCCCACCTTTGATGACAAAATCCACTTCCCGCCCGGATTTGTCCCTCCAGTAAAACAAATGATGATCGTTAACAATCGTACGCAGGGCATCGAGTACCAGGTGCTCCCATAGAAGACCTCGGTCCTCTTCCCGAATACTGTCCCAACCCTTGACAAAGGTGACGAAACCCGTGTCAAAGGAGTAGCACTTAGGTCTCTGTGTAATTTCACGCCGACCTCCCCCATGAAATGGAGGGAGTAAAAAAACGGCGTGGGCGACGCTCATGGCTTCCACATGGGCTTTCACAGTTTGCCGGCTTAAATCACTTAGCCGGGCCAGATGGGTATAATCTATTAGGACCCCGCTTTGTCGCAGCATCAGATGCAATAATTTTATGAAACCAGTCCGGTTGCGGATACCGAAAAGCTCCTGAATGTCCCGGGCATAGAAACTGTCCATCCATTCCGAAAAAAAAGCCGTATTCTTCGTTTCCGACAGCAAGGGCTCTGGCAACCCTCCGTGCAGTAATCGACGATCCAGTTCTTTGATATTAAATTTATCGATGCATTCACTCCACAGTACCGGCGGCAAATAAATCATCTCTTTTCGTCCGGTCAGGCTATCACGAAATTTTTTAGTAGCCGCCAAAGTAGAAGAACCTGTTGCGAGCACTTTCAGGTGGGGATAGGCATCTGCAGCAATCTTTAACAAACGGCTTGGGTCCTCCAAACGGTGGATTTCATCAAAAATGACAATGGCTCCTTTATCAATCCTGTCATAAAAAGACTCCGGATCTGTTAATTGGCGTACCACCGATGGGAGATCGCAATTCTGGTAAATGGCTTTGGAAAACATTTGGGCTAAGGTTGTTTTTCCTGCCCGGCGAACCCCCGACAGCCATACAATTGGCCGCTTCTCCCATGCCTGTCGAATATGTTGTATCCAGAAAGGGCGCTCAATCATTGAAATCTTATTTAACATTTAGACGTCTATTTGTCAAGTATAAATTCGCTTAATCTAACTCTGTGTTATTTTAAGAATTTTCTTCTAACCCAACTTCCGCACCTTAACTTCATTCTTTGTCAAATTTATGTCATTTTAAGGAGAAAATGGGCAATTTCTCCAATGATTTCAAATAGCGAATTTTTTAACAACGAAATTTGAGCCCCTTAATAAGTTTCAAGGCAACATATCCTTTCCTTAGGGTCCTTCTGAGGAATTCGGCTTGAGGGGAAGATAATCCTTTGGATCATCTCCAAATGAGTGGTTCAATTCAAAAGGGTTCCCTTAAAGAGGGAGCCTGACGCCTGCTCCTTTCTCCCTGGCCCGCTCATAGACCAGCTTGGCTGTGACCATGTCATCCACGGCAATGCCCATGTTCATCGAAAAAATCCTCTCCATCGGATCTTCCCGGCCTGGTTTAAATCCGGCCGCCAGATCTCCAAGATCGGCATAGATATTTTCAGGAACGGTTCCAAAGTAGGTTCCTTCTTCTTTTGTGGACAGCAATTGATGGATATCGTCGGAGACGAATTTGTCACACTCCTTCATCGCCTGCCCCGTCCATGCGGAGTCGTAATCCAGCGAAATGGCAAGCCCGCCCTCCTTCAGCATTCCGGCCCGAAGCGGAGGCTTTGGCTCTGTGGCAATAGGAATAGCCGTAACCACCACATCCGCTCCTTCCATCATCTCGTCAGGATTTTTAGAATGCTCCATCTGGAGTGCGGGAAACATACGGCCCATTTCTGCGATAAAACGGCGGCTTGCTTCAGGAAAGAGGTCGTAGCACTGAACTCTTGAAAGACCGGGTAAGGTTTCGACCAGGGCCCTGAGGCTTGTTCGGGCTTGAACTCCACAGCCCAAAATACCCGCAACCCTGCTCTCCTTCCTGGCCAGATATTTCGCTGATATGCCTGCGCTGGCGCCTGTGCGCATCGCTGTGATCCAGCCACAGTCCATGACAGCGATCGGGATGCCGGTTTCAGTGGCGTTGAGAATGAGCAGCCCTGTGATGTAAGGCAGCCCCCTCTCCGGATTGGAAGGATATCCACTTACCCATTTGAGGCCGGCTACCTCCATCTCCTTTACAAAGGCCGGCATGGCGTGGATGAAGGCATGGGGCCGGGTGTGAATTCCGGGCTTGGGCGGCATTTCGGTCTTTCCCAGTCCTTTCAGGCGAAAACCCTGATCGACAACTTCAATCACCTCTTTCATGCTAATTTCTAATCCTTCCACATCCTGACGACTCAAATAAAGGATCTCCATCCGCATTGCCTCCGTAACAGAATGATTATTGAAACCATGCAGGAAGATTTTATTCGATACACGGCCAAAGGTCAATCCTCATTTCAATCGAGAACGATAATAGATCGATAGTCCTACCCTAATTTGTTTTAAGGAAACTTAGGCGCTCAACCCAGTGGGCAAGCCGATGATTCCAATGGTCTACGAAAGGGTGGGCCAGTCAAAATTGATCGATGGATAAGAAAGGGTTAAAGGGAGATCTATGTTCCAAGACACTTTCAATTCTCCCAACCACGTCTAAATCTAAATAATGAAGGCCAGGTCTATGATTTGAGAAAATATAGAAGGGTGTTTCTATGTGCCCAGAAACATCCTTCCTATTAAAGCCCATCTTCGATTACTTATAATTTCTCTGGGGCGCAGAGGTTTTTTGCTTCCCCTGCGACACGACCACATTCTTTGCAAACAAATTTTCCGCCTTTAACCAACCTCTTGTAGTCGTCGAAACTCACCCTTACATAGCCTATGTTTTCTAACAGACACAGGTGTTCGTCGTGTCCCCAGTGGGGCATTTTAACGTCAGCCATGCTATTCTCCTCCTCTCTGTAAATAATCGATTGGGGCCGCACCTTCAATATTCGATTTTCGCTGTTTCCTCCTTTGTAACCTAATGAGGGGTAACTCTATTTTCCCAGCCTTACCTTTTCCGCAAAATTCGACTAACATTGAAGGCCCGATATTGCATTCCCTACGCACTTCAATAAAATCTTCTGTCAAATTTCAAGATCAGGCACCCGTAACGAAAACCAATCACTACAATCTTATCCCTATTTCTATGTTTGCCGAATTTCCGTTGCCTGACCCCAAGTTTCTTGAGATCGCGCTCCCATTCGGCAATCCGGCGCCATGTATTACGCACCTAACAATCGCTGTTGCAGCAGCGTCTGCATGTCACGACGGCCGTCAGCAATCAGCAGAACGTATACGTTCTTATCCATGATTTGGTAAATGATGCGGTAGGGTTTGGAGAAAATTTCACGGTATTCACGAATCCCGAGCGCCAGCAGTTCTTTAGGAAGGGCGCCCCGCTCGGGGAATTCGGACAGTTTGGAGAAGGCTCTCTCGATCTTCTGCAAAACGTAGTCTGCTTTTTGGGGTGTATCGTGCAGAGCAATATAGTCATAAAGCTCATCGAGGTCACATGCTGCATCATCGGTCAGGAAAACCGCAAATGGCATCAGTCAGCCTCCTGTCGTTTGCGCAGTTCTTTGATCACATCCTCAGCGGCCCGGACCTTGCCTTCCCCGATCTGGCGGGTCCCGAGCGCCAGAATCTTCAGGAGCGCCATTGTTTCCTGGGTTTGTTCGTAACTTTTGATGTCCTGTAAGACCGCCTTGGCTTCGCCGTTCTGGGTGATGACCAGTGGCTCCCGGCGTTCGTTTAGCTTCCTGACAATTTGGGCGGCATGAGCCTTCAGGTAACTGATCGGCTTAATCTGGCTGGATAGTCTCATGGAAGATTCCTCCATTTCTTGGGTATGACCAAATATAGTCCGTAAACAGGTCAACTGTCAAGATTGAAGATGTGGAATATTTCTTTCGAGGATTACCATTTAAAATCTTGCATGGGTGTGCAGATGACCAAAGGGAGTTAGGAATCAGGATCTTAAGTGATGAGGAATTTAAGAAGATGATCACTGGATATTCAAAACTAATTTCAAAGGGAACCGATCCATAAGCTTTGTATCTTAGTGATGACCCTGGTTTTAAGAGTTGATAATTGGAAAATTAGATCAAATCTACTTTCTTAGCGTTCACCTTTTCCACTAAATTCCACCAATAATATCGAAGACCTGATCCTGCATTCGCCCCACACTTCAATAAAATTTTATATCAAGTTTCAAGCCCAGGCACCAGTTACATCATATAAATATTGACCAATCTTTTCCAAGAAATTCCTCAATCCCATCAACGCTAACAACCACGATCGTTCGAATGTACTCTTGGCCTAGGACTTCTCCTAACCCTTTTGGTACGTTGTACGAATCTAGCGAATGCTTTATCCCAGGAGAAAGATGGTACTGTAACCAAATCCAGCCTTTCTTCTTAGCGTCTATGTCTTTGAGTGCAAACTTGCCGGTTTGAAGGTCTGCCCCACCTATATCGACATCGCTGGTCCATATCTGGGCCGTAGTAAAGATCACAGGCAAGAAGTGGATGCTGGCTTTGGGCTCTTTCTTTTGAAACCCTTTGCCATGGCGTTGAAACTCCTCGATGAGTCCATTTAGACATTTGCAGACTTGCGTTGCCGCATCTTCGATCAGTCCACGTCCTTTGCCTCCACTATCTCCCTTTTCACCAGAGCTGACCTCTATTCCAAGATGATAAGTGTTTCCTATATCCGAAAATAGAGGGTTGCCGCTAGCTACTGGAGGATCAAAATCTGAAAGAATAAGCCTCTCCATTACAACGGAGTCTTTATGGTTTCTGCGGACGTAGGGGGTATGCACGAAAACCCAATTAGAAAATGCTGGGTTAACACGTTTGCATTCAGCCACCAAAAAACAGTTCCAATAAACATCAAACTGATCCTGGGTCCTAAGGATGAAATCAATTCGGGTATCAAAGCCCCCGACTGTGACAGGAAATTCTGCGGCTTCAAAGACCCATCGGGACTTTCCACTTGCATGCAAATTATAAGCTTTTCTTAGTACGGCGTAATGAAAACCGTATCCATGGGCATTAAGAACTTTTCGTAAACCTTCTTCTATTTTTTCTTTTAACTGATCATCCAAAGGATTTTGAACTCCTTTCCAAATTCATGTCAGAAGGCACCGGGGCAAACCCTCAAAATTTGATTGCCACCGTTTCCTTCTGTGTAACCTAATGAGGGTCAGTTCTATTTTCTTAGCGTTCACCTTTCCCACCCAATTCCGCCAATATTGAAGACCTGATCCTGCATTCGCCCCACACTTCAATAAAATCTTCTGTCAAATTTCAAGGTCAGGCACCAGTTACAAGTTACTGGGTTTTGTAAAGGAATATTCTTAGGCATTTACTGCCCTTAATTCAAAGGTCTGTGAGACAAGTTCTTCCCCCTCTATCGTCAGAAATTCGTGGAGTTCATTGATCGATATGGGGGCGCTGTACACATCTTCTTCAACTTTCTTAATATCCTCAACACACTCAATAGCTTCCTTTAACTTTCTAACCGATTCTTCTTTTGTCATCCCTTGCCCCACCAATCCATTCTCTAAGCATAAGGCCACCCAATCGTTACCGCTTTTTCTTAACACCATAGTAAAAAAGTCCATCGCTTTACCTCCGTCGC
>Ga0207951_100462_pt1 | contig 20193 bp, 21 predicted proteins | sample Subbio12Aug_8Bad_FD_184830 | JGI IMG/M metagenome (GOLD analysis project Ga0207951, IMG submission 184830) | Serpentinite rock and fluid subsurface biosphere microbial communities from McLaughlin Reserve, California, USA - CR12Aug_8Bad (SPAdes) | ecosystem: Environmental > Terrestrial > Deep... | reverse complement strand
TCCAGAAAGGCCTCGCGCGCTTCCCCGGCAATCTCCTCCAGGGTCTCGAGACAGTCCGCCGCAAAGCCCGGCATGAAAACCGCCACCTTCGTCACGCCGTCCTGCGCCAGCCGCTCCAGCAGCGGCATGGTATAGGGCTGCAGCCACTCGGCCCTCCCGAACCGGGACTGGAACGCAACCGGCATCCGTCCGGCATCCCAGCCCATCGCCTCGCGCAGCAGACGCGCCGTCTTCTGACACTGGCAATGATAGGGATCGCCCATGTCCAGCGTCCGCCGGGGCATCCCGTGAAAACTCAGCACGATCCGCTCCGGCACGAACGAAAGCCCGGCAAGGGAAGTTTCCAGCGATGCCTTCAGGGCCGCAATATGCGCCGGATGGTCATGATAGGGCGGCAGGGTGCGCAATGCCGGCATCCAGCGCATTGCGCTCATCACACGGAACAGCTCGTCCAGCACGCTTCCTGTCGTGGCGCTGGAGTATTGCGGATAAAGCGGCGCAACGCAGATGCGGTCGCACCCCATTTCCTGCAGCGCCCGCAACCGTTCCCCGATGGCCGGATTGCCGTAGCGCATGGCAAAATCGACCATCACTTCGGGTCCGAACGCTCCCTGCAGGGCCTCGGCCTGTGCCCGGGTTATGACCCGCAAGGGGCTGTCGTTCGCCTTCTGGTCCCAGATTTTCGCGTAATTGGCCGCTGTATTTCCCGGTCGGGTGTTCAGTATCACCAGCCGCAGCAGCGGCTGCCACAGGATCGCGGGTATTTCCACGACCCGCCGGTCGGAAAGAAACTGCTTCAGATATCGCCGCACCGCCGGCGCCCGGGGCGCATCGGGTGAACCAAGATTCACGAGTAGCAGCCCGACCCTGCCGGTCCTTACGGGCGGATGATCCGCAGGCAGCAACATGTCAGGCGGAATAGGTCTGGCCAAGCGGCAGGCTGCGCGCCCGCGTTCCCGTCGCCTTGTAAAGCGCATTGGCGAGCGCCGGCGCTGCCGGCGGCAGGCCCGGCTCGCCGACACCCCCCAGCCGTTCGCCGCTGTTCACGATGATGGTCGCGAGCCGAACGGGCGCATCGGCAAGCCGCATCACGGAATAACTGTCGAAGTTGCGCTGCACCGCCTCGCCATCGGCAAAGGTAACAGCCTCGCCGATCGCTGCCGAAAGCCCCATCAGAGCCGCGCCTTCCAGCTGTGCCCTGACCGAATCAGGCGCAATCGCCCGCCCGCAATCGATCGCCGAGACCACTTCGGCCACCCGAACGACCCCCCCGGAGACACCGGCCTCCACCACCATCGCGACAATCGAGCCGAAACTCTCGTGCACGGCAATCCCGCGCCCGAACCCGGGGGGCAGCGCCTCGCCCCACCGCCCGGCCTCGGCCGCCGCCTTCAGCACGGCGACATGGCGCGGCTTGTCCGCCAGCAGCCGCAGCCGGAACTCCAGCGGATCGGTCAGGGCAGCCGCCGCAAGTTCGTCGACGAAACTCTCCACCACGAACGCCGAAAAACTGTGCCCCACTGACCGCCAATATCCCAGCGGAACAGGCTGCGGAACGGGCACATGCACCGCGCGGAATGCGCCCACGGCATAGGGAATGGCATCCGCCCCCTCGATAGCAGCGGCGTTCGGCCTGTCTTCATCCGATGCGAGGCGCGGCATGTTGCGGCCCATGAAGCTGTTGCCGACCGAAGGCACCGCAATCCGCGCATCCCAGGCAGCAATCCCGCGCTCGGCGGAAATCGAGCCGCGCATCCGCGCATGCACGGCAGGCCGGAACATGTCCGATCCGAAATCCTCCTCCCGGCTCCAGATCAGCTGCACCGGCTTGCCGACCGCATTGGCGATCAGGGCAGCCTGCACCACGCAATCGGTTTCCGCCTTCCGGCCGAAGCCGCCGCCCAAAAGCGTCGGGTGGACGATCACATCTTCCTTTTCCAGTCCCAGCGCCTCGGCCGCCGCCCAGTGCGCCAGCGTCAGCGACTGCACCGGCGCCCACAGTTCGGCCTGGCCATTCGCCACCCGCGCCGTCGCCGTCATCGGCTCCATGCAGGCATGGGCCAGGAACGGCAGCGCATAATCGGCCACCACCGGGATCGTCCCCAGCGCATCGTCCACGTCGCCATATTCCGCCACGGCTTCACCGCCGGCAGTGCCTGCCGCAGCCTTCGCCAGTTCCTGCTGGATCCAGGGGCCGGCCTTGCGGCCGCTGGTCGAAAAGCTCGCCTTCACGGCGCCGAGTCCGCGCCTGGCTTCCCAGGTCGTCGGTGCCACCACGGCCACCCAGTTCGCGCCCTGCACCATGCGCACACCTGCCGGCGCCGATGCGCTCACCAGCCTGCTGTCGCCCACCGGCCCCTGCCGGATCGCGGCGTAAAGCATCTCCGGCACCCGCACATCGGCGCCGAAACGCGCTGTCCCGTCCACCTTGGGCGGCAGGTCGATCCGCGGCAGCACCCGCCCTTCCAGTGGTCGCGCGTCAGCTGCGCGCAGCTTCGCTGCCGGCGGTTCCGCATCCGGGTCGACCAGGGCCACGGCCTCGGCAAAGGTCATGCGGCTCGCCTTGTGGATCACAAATCCGTTCGCGGTATTGGCATCGTCGGCATTCACCCGCCATGCGCCCGCGGCCGCAGCCACCAGCCGCGCCCGTGCCTCGGCTGCCGCTTCGCGAAGCAGATCATGATATCCCTTCACCGACGTGCTTCCGGCCGTCATGTGCAGGTTCATCCGGCGGATCACTTCCTCGCCGGCCCGTCCTGCAATGTCGCGCACGATCGGCGGCAGGCCGGCCGTCCCCTCGCGCGCCAGCCCCACATGGGCATAGGCCGGGTGCCACGGCGCCGGTTCCACGCCCATCATCGACCAGTCGGCGCCCAGTTCATCGGCGACGATCTGCGCAAAGCCGGAAAATATGCCCTGGCCCATTTCCGCCTGCGGAACAGCCACGGTCACCCGCCCGTCGGCGCCGATCCTGATCCACGGCCCCAGCAGCGTCTCGCCCTCGCCGGCAGTCCAGGCGTTCGGCCAGCGCCTCGGCCACAGCGCATAGCCCACCATCAGCCCGACGGCCGCGCCCGTCCCGATCAGGAAGCCCCGGCGCGACGGCAGGAAGCGCGTGCGCTTCCCGGAACCCCGGCCCGCAGCATCCGATGAGCGTTGCACCATGCGCCAGTGCCCTAGCACGACGCAGCGCCCGCTGAACAGCACCCAACTCTGCGGCTGAGACGGTCGGCCGCGCCCCGGCTACAGCGCGCGCGACCTCGTGTGAATGAAGAAGCGCAACGCCGCAATCAACTCCGGCGAAGCCTCGTGCGGGAGATCCGAAACCCAAGTCGTGGAATCCGCCCGCAAGAGCCGATCGATGAGGCCGCCGACATCGCCCTCCTCAAAGGCCACATGCACTCCGGGCCGATCACGGAACTTGTGCGCGGTCGCCAGCTGATGTTCGTTCCTGTGCTCTCCAAGCGAGGCCCGGCGCGGCATGATCAGGATCGGCTTGCTTCGGGTCAGCGCCGAAATGATTGAGCCCATCCCGGCATGCGCCACCAGCATCTGGCACGCATCCAGCTTCTCCTGATAGACATCCGCGCCCAGAAACTGTTCAAAGGCAAAGTTCACCGGCCGATAGCTCTCGGGCTTCAGCGCGCCGAGCTGGCCGAACACCGGCATGGAATGCGCGCCCGCCCACCCGTCCACGGCCTTCACCAGCCGGTCGAACGGCTCCTGCGTCCCGATTGTCAGGAAGATCACAGCACGGCTCCCCGATATTGCGGGCCCCCGGGCCGCGCCAGCTCGGGCCATTGCGTCAGGAACAGGTCGGCGTGCGGCCCGGCCTTCTGCCCGGAAAGGGAAAGTTCGGCGGCATTGGCGATGCTGTCGAGCCAGCAGCAGCGCGCGCCCATCAGCTTGCCCAGCCGGATCGCGAAATAACCTGCCGACGCCCCCGTCGTGATGATCACGTCGGGCCGGACCTTCAGCAGGATCAGCGCGACTTCCAGCATCTGCCGAACCAGCCTTGCCTTCTGTTGGCGGTTGGCATCGGTGAACAGCATGTAACGCGGCGCGGGCTGCCCACGCTGCGCAGCAAGCTCCGCCACCCGCGCCCGGAAATCCTCCGTCGCTGTCGCATAGGTGACATCGCACCCATCCCAGGCCGGCGCCAGGCGCAACAGCTGAACCCAGTGCCCGCCGGTCGACGAGATGGCGAGCAGTTTCAGGCGCCGGAGTTGCGCAGGCGGATCGGTACTGTGTTCCGGCTTTGCCATGGCCGCCTCGTTAGCCCGCGCATGGCCGGGTGCCAAGCGCCGGCGTCCGTGCTAGTCGCCCTGCGATGCACGACATGTCCGGCCAGCCCTCTCGCGGCCAGCGCACTTGCCTTCAGCGCGCTTGGGTCGGGTTCATTGTCCTGCCCGGCGCGCTTGCCGCGTTCGGCGCAGCAGGCATGGCCGCACGCTTCGCCGGATCCGCATTTGCCTTCTGCCGCGTTGCAGGGACCGGCCGATGAACCGGTTGATCCGCATCGCCGCCGGCTTTGCCATCCACGAGGATGAAATCATGCTGCGCTTCGTGCGCGCATCCGGGCCGGGCGGGCAGAACGTCAACAAGGTCTCCACCGCTGTCGAGCTGCGTTTCGATCTCGCGGCCTCGCCTTCGCTGCCGCCGGGCCTCAAGCTGCGCGCAGCACGGCTCGCGGGCAGCCGGCTCACCGACGAAGGCGTCATCATCATCCAGGCGGATCGCTTCCGCACGCAGCTTGCCAACCGCCGCGATGCGCTGGAACGTCTGACGGGACTTCTGGCGGAAGCCTCTGTCGCCCCGAAATCCCGTCGCCCCACCAGGCCCGGGCTGGGCGCGAAACTGCGCCGGCTCGACAGCAAGAAACGCCGCAGCAGCGTGAAAACCGGCAGGGGCCGACCAGCGCCAGAAAACTGACGATTGCAGCCGCAAAGCGTCAGGGAATTGACGGTATGCAAGGCCGCCCGCAGATCGATCACAGGATCACCCCCAAGGCAACCCGCTTGGCACGGCTCTTGCTCCAACTCCCCCTGAACGGCCGGCAGGCGAAAAGCTTGCCCGCAGCTCTCAACGATCGCTCCACGATCATCGGGGACCATATGCACGACAAACCGACCGCCACTTCAGCGCCGCCGAACCCGGAACCCGCCGGCCCCCTCGGCCGCATCTTCCGGCGATGGCAGGCGATCCTGCGCGCCGATCCGGCCGGCCCCATAGCCGCAGATCCAGCCAGCGTCGGTCTCTTTGCCCTGGCATCCCGCGCTGCACGGACCTGCAGCACCGTCCTCATCACCGGGCCCTCGGGCGCCGGCAAGGAGGTCATGGCCCGCCATATCCACGCCGCCAGCCCGCGCGCGGCGGGCCCATTCGTCGCGCTCAACTGCGCGGCCCTGCCCGAAGCCATGCTCGAAGCGCTGCTGTTCGGCCATGAACGCGGCGCCTTCACCGGCGCGCAAGCGGCCGCGCCCGGTCTGTTCCGCGCGGCATCGGGCGGCACTCTCTTCCTTGATGAAGCCGGCGAACTGCCGCTCGCTCTCCAGTCCAAGCTGCTTCGCGCCGTGGAACAGCGCGAAGTCCTGCCGCTCGGCGCGATCACCCCGGTCGCCATCGACGTCCGCATCATCGCCGCCACCAATCGCGATCTTCCCGCCGATGTCGCGGGCGGCCGCTTCCGGGCCGATCTCTACTGGCGGCTCGCGGTCTTTCCGATCGCCTTGCCCACCCTCGCGGCCCGGCCGCTCGATATACTGCCGCTGGTCGCCGCCCTGCTCGCGCGGGGCGGCGCAACCGATGTCCAGCTCAGCGAGGCTGCCCTCGCTGCCCTCCAGCAGCACTGCTGGCCCGGCAATGTCCGCGAACTCGCCAACGTGCTCGAGCGCGCCCGCATCCTCGCAGACGGCACCCTGATCGACATCGGCCATATCCGGTTCGACAATCCGCACAGCGCATCCGAACCCCGCCGCAGTTCTGCCGCCGATTCCCTGCCTGCAACCCTGCGGATCCGGGAAGCCGATGCAATCCGCACGGCGCTCGCCGAAAGCGGCGGTCGCAAGGCCGCAGCCGCCCGTCGTCTGGGCATTTCCGAGCGCACGCTGCGCTACAAGCTCGCCGCCATGGCCGGTCGCAGCCGTCCCGCCATCACCGGGCGCCTGGTTGCGCCGCTGCCGCCCCGGCTGCTGCCTGGAATGCTGCTGCAATGAGCGCAATCGGCCACAGCATGGGCCTCAACGGTGTTCTTGCACTCCGCGCCCAGATTCTGGAACGCAGCCAGGCGCTCGCGCCCATCGCGCCAGCCTCCACTGCCGCCGCAGTCGGCCCGGCGGGGCCCGGCGGGTCCGGCTTCGGCTCGGCCATGGCGGATGCGCTGAAGGCGGTGAACAGCCTTCAGGCCGAAAGCAGCAGGATGGGCGCCGCATGGGAGCGCGGCGAAACGCACGACATCGCCAGCGTCATGCTCGCCCGCCAGAAGGCCTCCGTCGCCTTCGAAGCCACCATGCAGACGCGCAACCGGCTGCTCACGGCATATCGCGACGTGCTGAACATGCCGGTCTGACATGGCAGACCTCGCACCAGCCTCTCCGCACACGGCGCCCGCTGCGCTGCGTCTTCCTGCGCTCCTTGCTGGCCCGCTCGGTCGCCTCGGCGCCAGCCCGCTCGCATCCCGCGCGGCTCTTCCTGGTCTTGCGGCCGCCGCCCTCGTGCTGCTGCTCTTCGCCTGGGTCTTTCTTTCTCCCCCGGAAAGAACGTCTCTCTACAGCCAGCTTCCCGAGCAGGACAAAGCCGCCGTCGTCGCCGCACTGGAGGAAGCCGGCCTCCCCGTGGCGCTCGATCCGCGCACCGGCGCCGTGATGCTGCCACCGGGCGATCACGCAAGGGCCCGGATGATGCTGGCCGGCCAGGGCCTCCCAAAAGCCGCGCCCGGAGCCGGGGATCTTCTCGCCGACATGCCGCTCGGCACCAGCCGCGCGATGGAAGGTGCACGGCTGAAGTCGGCCCAGGAGCGCGAACTCGCCCGCTCCATCGAATCGCTGCAGGGTGTCGAGGCCGCCCATGTCCTGATCGCGCACCCCGAAACAACGCCCTTCGTGCGCGACAGGGCGCCCGCCACCGCCTCCATCACCCTCACGCTCGCGCCCGGCCGCGCTCTGTCCGACAGTCAGGCCCGTGCCATAACCCACCTCGTCGCGGGCGCAATCTCGAACCTCTCTCCAGACAATGTCGCAATCATCGACCAGACAGGCCGCCTCCTCGCGGGCGAGCAGGGTTCGGGGCGCGACCGGATCGACGACCGCCGCCTCAAGATCCAGTCCCAGCTCGAAACCCGCGCGCGGGACTCCATCCTCGCCCTCCTCGGGCCCATCGTCGGGCCCGAGAATGTTACCGCCCAGGTTTCCATCGATGTCGATTTCGTCGCCCACGAGGCATCGCAGGAACGCTACGATCCGGCCGCTGCTCTCCGCTCGGAAGCGACCAGCCGCACCACCGCCTCGGAACCACGCGCGATCGGCATTCCGGGCGCGCTGACCAACACCATCCCCGCTGCCCCCGATGTCATGGCAACTCCGCCGCCCGCGGCCGGGCCCACCGTCACCACCACCGGCACCGAATCCGCAACCCGCAACTTCGAGCTGGGCCGATCCGTCGAAATCACCAGCCGCAATGGCGGCCAGGTCCGCCGGCTGACCGCAGCCGTCGTGATCCGCGCCGATGCGCTGGGCCCCGCTGCCGGCCGCGCGGCGATGCTGAAGGAAATGGAGGCTCTGGTCCAGGGCGCAGTGGGATATAACGAGGCCCGCGGAGACCGCATCGCCGTCGCCGCCCGCGCTTTCGCCGCGCCGGTGAATGCCGGGGTTCCCCTCTGGAAAGAGCCGGTCGTCATCGAAAGCTCGAAGTGGCTTGCAGCAGCGCTGGTTGCCATTGCCATCCTCGCATTCGTCATTCGGCCGCTGGTGAAGCGCCTTGCAGACAGCAGCGCCGCCGCTGCCCTGCTTTCACCGCCGCGCGCCGGCGAAGCCCGGCGCGAAGTGCTGCAACCCCAACTTGTCGACTATAGCGAGAAGCTGGCCGAAGCCCGGCTGATCGCGGCCACCGACACCGCACGCGCCACCGCCGTCGCCCGGCGCCTGCTTGCGGAGCCCGCGACATGACCCCGGACATCGGCAGCTCCGTTCTCAATGGACCGGAAAAGACCGCGCTGCTCCTGCTTCTCCTCGAAGAACCCGAGGCCGCCGGCCTGCTCGCCCGGCTCGAGCCCTCCGAAGTCGAGACGGTCGGCCGCGCCATGCTCTCGGTTGCAGAAGCCAGCCCGGCCACCATCGACGCACTGCTCGATGAAGTCCTGGCGATTGCCCGTCAGACCATTTCGGTCGGAGAAGGGGCCTCCACGGTCCGCGACCTCTTCGGCCGCGCGCTCGGCGAAGATCGCGCCGGCGGCATGATCGACCGGCTGGGCGAACAGGCCCGCGCACCCCTTTTCGAACGGCTGAACTGGCTCGAGCCCTACGCCATCGCCAGCCTGCTGGAAGGCGAACACCCCCAGGCGCAGGCCGTCATCCTGGCTCACCTGCCGGGTGCCCGCGCCGCCCAGGTGCTGGCCCGCCTTCCTGTCTCGGACCAGTCCGATCTCGTCCGCCGCATCGCAACGCTGGGCTCCGTCGCCCCGCATGCCCTGGAGTCCCTCGATGCAGCCCTCGAAGACCGGATTGCAGCGAACCGTCCGCGGCAGCCGATCAGCGATCTGGGCGGCATGAAGCGCGCTGCTGATCTCATCAACATGGCCGGGCTTGATGCCGATGCCGCGCTCGCCGCACTCAGCGAAATCGACCCTTCGGCCGCTGAGATCCTGTCCGAAACCCTTTTCACCTTCGCGGATCTCGCCTTGCTCGACAACCGCGCACTGCAAACCCTGATGCGCGGCCTCGACGCCGACCTCCTCATCCCGGCGCTGCGGGCCGCCCCGGAAACGCTCCGCGATCTCCTGCTGTCGGCCATGCCGCAACGCGCAGCCGAGGCGCTGAAGGACGAGATCGCGAGCCGCGGTCCGGTGAAGATCGACGAAGCCGAAGCCGCCCAGAAGGCGATTGCGTCCGCCGCGCGCCGCCTCGCAGCGGAAGGCACGATAAGCCTGCCGGGCAAGGGGCCGGCCTTTGTCTGACCGGCACTCGGCAACCATCCGGGCCGTCCCCTTCACGGAACTGTTCCGCGGCTGCGCGTCAACGGCCGCGCTTGCGCAAGGCATCGAGGCCCGTATCGCCGCAGCCGAACAAAAAGCCTTCATCGCCGGCCAGACGGCAGCCCGCGCGGAACTGGCCGAAACTCTCGCAGCCGAGGCCGCAGCCCAGGAACGGGCCCGCAAGGCCATCGAAACCCGACATGCCGAACAGGAGGCGAGCCGGAACGCCGCAAACACGCAGGCCTTGCAGGCCATCGAGGCCGCCTACGCCGACAGCCTCGCCCCGATCGCCATCGCAATCGCGCGCACGGTCACAGCGGCTGAACCCGCCATCTCCGCTGCAACCCTGCAAAGCCTGCTGCGGGAAGTTCTCGCCGCCCTCCCCGAAGACGCGGCAGGAACGCTCCTCGTTCCGCCGGGCTCGGTTCATCCGGACCCGCCGGCCGGCTGGCGGATCGCAGAAGATGCCACCCTCGCTTCGGGCGGGCTGCGCGCCCGCGTCGATGCGTCGGTCGTCACCGCATCGCTCGAACGGCGCTTCGCCCAGATGGAAGGCCGGCTCGGATGACAGGCGCGCTCCTGCAGTCCCGTGCGCAAGCGCTTGCAGCCAGCATCGAAGGGTTCGTTCCAGAGCCCGAACGGGCCGGCCACATCAGCGCCTATGACGGCATGCTGCTGACCACCGAAGGGCTCGCCGCCCCGCCTGGAACCCAGATCCGCGTGGATGCGGACAGCGGCGCCCTGGCAGCCGAAGTCGTGGGCTTCCGCGGCAAGCAGCTGCTTCTCATGGCGCTCGCCCGCGGGGCCGTCGCCCCCGGCGCCCGGGCGGTCGTCGAAGGCCGGGCAGACGATGTTCCTGTCGGCCCGGCCCTGCTGGGCCGCGTGGTGGACTCCATGGGCGCCCCCATCGATGGCCGCGGCCCGATCCTGTCGGCAGGCAGCTGGCCCCTGCACGGCCGTCCTCTCCCTCCGCTCGATCGATCGGAGGTCTCCCAGCCTCTCCCAACCGGCGTCCGCACCATCGATGCGCTGTTCACGCTCGGGCGCGGCCAGCGTGTCGGCCTGATCGCCGGCAGCGGGGTCGGCAAGTCCGTCCTTCTCCAGCAACTCGTCGAAGGCGCCGCCGCGGATGCCGTCGTAGTCGGCCTTGTGGGCGAGCGCGGCCGCGAGATCGCCGGCTTCGTCGACGGGCTGCCCGATGCCGCCCGCGCCCGCACCCACATCGTCGCCGTCCCGGCAGATCATGCAGCCCCGCTGCGCGTACGCGGCGCGCTGCGAGGCCTTGCGGTCGCAGAGTGGCTCCGCAGCCAGGGCCTTCATGTCCTGCTCCTGCTCGACAGCCTCACCCGCGCAGCGCACGCCCAGCGCGAAGTCGGCCTCGCGGTCGGTGAGCCCGCCGGCACCAGGGGCTATCCCGCCTCCGCCCTCGCCCTGATCGCCCGCCTCGTCGAGCGTGCCGGCAACGACAGGAAAAGCGGCGGCGCCATCACCGCCCTCCTCACCGTGCTGGCCGATGGCGACGATGTCGTTGCCGACCCGGTCGTCGATACCGCGCGCGGCGTGCTCGATGGCCACATCATCCTTGATCGCGCCATCGCGGCGCGCGGCCGCTTTCCGGCAATAGACCTCGCTTATTCCGTCAGCCGCACCATGCCCGCATGCACAACGCCCGCTCACCGCGCAGCGGCAGCCGAACTGAAACGCGACAATGCCCTCATCGAGAACAGCCGGGATCTCCTGGCAATGGGCGCCTACGCCCCGGGCCAGGACAAGGCGCTCGATCGCGCGCTCGCCCGGCAGCCCGCCCTCGAGGCGTTTCTCGCGCAGGATCGCGGCCAGCAGGCGGATTTCGCCACCAGCATCGCAACCCTGGTTCAGGGCTGGCCTGATACCGGGATGGCCCGAAAGTCGGGCCCGACACCATGAGCGAAAGCCTCTCTCGCATGCGCCGGCTTGCCCGGCTGCAGGCCATCGAAGACAATGCAGCCCGCACCCGGGAGCGCGCCTTTGCCAAGGCCATCGCCGAAGCCGCCAATGCGGCAGCGCGCCTGTCCCATATCGAAGGGCTGATCCGCACCGCCGCGCCGCTCGCCGTCGCCGACAAAGGAGCCGGGCTTGCCGCTGCAGCGCAGTTGCGCGCCCTGCTGCTTCCCGCCGCCGAAATGGCCGAAGCCCGGCTGCACTCCGCCATCGCCCTTCGATCCGACGCCGAAACCCGCCTCGCCCACAGCCGCGCGCGAAACCGCCGCCTCGCCGAAATCGTGGATGAAGCCCGCGCCACCGCGACCCGTCACGCCGAGCAGGCCGAAGTCGAGGCACGCCCAACCCCCCGTCACAAGGCCAGACCATGATCAGCGCCTCCACAGCACCGCCCGACCCTGCCCTCCTCGGCCCGCCTCCTCCTCGTCGCGGCCCGGGCGCCGGCACCGCGACTTTCCCCCGGATCACGCCCGGCGCCGAACCCGGCCCGGTCACAGACCCGGCCCCAAAGCCCGGCGCCGAAGCCACAGCCGCGATGCCGCCGCAGCGCCGGTTCGGCAAAGGGCATCCCGAAGACCCCGGCGGAGACCTCGCCTTCCCGCCACTTCTCCCAGCCCCGGAGCCGGGCCCCGTTGCGGCGTCGGTGCAGGTGCCCGGAGAACCGCCCTCCACACCGGGCGGCTTCGGCCCCTCGCCCGATCCGGCCCTGGCGACGCCCGGCGCTGCTGCCCCGGCAGGGCGCCCGCCCCCCGTTGCACGCCCAGCATCGGCCATACGGGCCGAACCGGCCGCACAAGCCGCCGAGCCCGCCGGCCCGGCCCGGCCGCAACCGGGCCACCAAACCCGGCCCGCACCGATCCCGCCAGAAAATCCGGCGTCGCACATCAGGCCCGGCGCAACGCCAACCCCGGTCGCCCCAACCGGCGCCAGGGCCGGCGAACCCCAATCCGCAATCGATCCCGAAAGCCGCGATTCGCAAAGCCGCGATTCGCAAGGCGGCGGGTTTCGCAGCGCCGGCCCTCTCGTGCGCATGACGGCAGGATCAAGCGCTTCGGCGGCACAATCACTGCCATTCCGGCTGGAGTCGGGCACATCCAATGCGCCGGGCGCGACCGCCCTGCCGGAATCGGGTGTCCAGCCGGCCACCTCGGCTGCACCCCTTTCTGAAGCCGGGGCGTCGCTTGTCCACCAGGGCGCAGATGTCGTCATCGGCATCGATTCCGACCAGCGCCTCGATGTCACCATCGCAACCGCCACGCGGCAGGCGGCCGACAGGGTCGAGGCCGCCCGCGCAGACCTGCAACGCGACCTCTCCGCCCTTGGTGCCGAAGTGGAGGCAATTCGTGTGGAGGTGCGCTCCGAACGCGCGCCTGATGCAGCCGGCCAGAGCGGCCATTCCGCAACGGCGGGGGGCCAAAGCGATAGACAGGGGCAAGCGATGCGCGACCGCAACGAACGACCGGGCGAACCGCCGATGATGGCCGCAGGCCCGCAGGGTCAGCTTGCCGTCCGCGCCGGGCTCAACCCCAACGCAGGGCGGATCGACCGTTATGCATGATCGAAATTACCCCGGCCTGAAAGGGCAGATCAATGGCTGAGAAGGCTGAAACCGCCGAACCCGCGGCCCCTGGGAAGGGGCTGATCGGCCGGATCGTCGGGCCGCTCCTGCTCATCGTCGCCGCAGTCGCTGCCGGCGCAGGCGGGGCCTATGTCATGCCCATGCTGGTCCCCCAGTCGGGCGCGGCAGCAAAGCCCACCCCGCCCAGGGTCGCTCCGCTCGAATATGTGGAGATCGAGAACAGCTTTACCTCCAATCTCAGGGATACGGGCCGCTTCATCCAGATCCGGGTCGCCATCTCCACCCAGGGCGGCGCTCCCGTCGTGGAGGCGGTCGAACGGCACCGGGTCGCGATCATCTCGGCAGTGCTCGGCGTGCTGGCCGAAACCGGCGAGGCGGATCTCAACGCTCCGGGAGGCCGCGAAGCCCTCACCCGCAGGATGCGCATCGCCATCAACGATGTCCTCCAGCGCAAGAGCGGCGTTACGGGCGTCGACGACGTGTTCCTCACCAGCTTCGTGCTGCAATAACCGCCATGGCCCGCACCATCCACTGGCCGACCGCTGCGCTTGCCGTCCCGAAAGCGCCCGTGCCCTCGCCCCCGACTTTGCCCCCGACTTTACTGGAAACGCTGGACAGCGCCGGCCTTGTGGCCGCCCTGGGCCCCGAACTGACGCGCCTGTTCAGCACCCGCATCAGCGCCATTGCCGGAACCCCGCCCCCGGCCAAGCAGCCCGTGAAAATGTTCGCCGCCGGTCGCATCAGGCTGTCCACAACCTCGGGCCCGGCTCCCATCGACATCAGCATCGAGGGAATTGCCGCAAACATTCTCATCGAACGGCTGTTCGGAAGCCGTCCATCGGAGGCTGGCGGCAGAACGGGCGGCGGAGCCGACCGGCTCATCCATCTGCCGCCGGGCAGCGGATCGTGGATCAGCCTCTGCCGTTTCCTGACAACTGCCGTCACCAGGGCCATGGCGACAGCCGGCCACGGCGCAGCAGGGCCGGCGGCCCTTGCGCCCCGCGCGGCCGACCCGGCGTCTCCGCAAGGCGCCATCTGCCTTCCGCTCGGCCTCGACATCGACGGTGCCCAGGGTCGGCTCACGCTCAGCGATCCTTCCGCTCCGGCCCAGCCGCAGACACCGGAGCACACACCGGAGCCGCCACCGCTGCCCGACGCGCAGCTCTGGCGCCGCCGCGCCCGCGCCCGCACCCTGCAACTCGAACTTCCCGTCGCCCTGCGTCTGGCCGACACACGGCTGCTTCTGTCCGAGGTTGCGGCGCTCCGCCCGGGAGACGTGATCCCGCTGGCCCGCCCGCGCGCGCTCGGCGTTCTCGTCGGCGGCCAGCGCCTTGCCGACATCCCCGCCAACCGCCTGCTCCACACAGGCCCGGAAGAGCCCGGTTCATGAACGCCATCCCGCCAAAACCCCTCGAAGCCGATCCGGCTGCCGGCTACGGCGGCAAGTCCCCAGCCGACCGCAAGGCGGGGAATGCCGGCCACATGATCGAATTCGCAGACGAACCCGAAGACACCGGCACCGCCGCGGGCAGCTGGCAGCCGGACCACGAAGGCACGGACAAACCAGCCGCAGCCGCTGCCATGGCCGCCGGGACATATCAGGCAGAAAATTCCCGCGCAGACGCCGCCTTCACGCCGGGCCGCCGCACCCCGCCGCCTGTCACGGACCAGGGCGAAGCGCCGGTTCATTCCATGCCGCCCCAGCTCGCGGGAATTGAAGTCACCCTCACCGTCGAAATCGGCTCCCACCGCCTGCCCCTGAAGGATCTCCTGTCCATCGATCCGGGCCAGCTGTTCGCGCTCGACCGGATGACGACGGAGCCGGTGTCGATCCTCGTCAACGGCAAGTCCTTCGCCCGGGGCGAGATCGTCGCCATCGGCGACCGCTTTGGCGTTCGCATCCTCGACATTCCCGAACCCGAGGCCTGCTGATGCTCGGGGAATTCCTCGCCAGGCTCGCAATCGCGCTTCCGCTCGTCTGCGCCGCCGCCGTCGTCACGCTGCTCGCCGTGAAGCGCGGCTGGATTCGCCTGCCCGGATTCCTGCTCGCCCGTTCCGGGGCAAAATCCACGCCCGGCCCATTCCCGGATCTTGCCGTAACCGCCATCAAGGCGCTCACGCCGTCCAGCCGCGTTGCCGTGGTGCGCTTCCACGGCCGCGATCATCTCGTCGGCATCACTGGAAACTGTCTCGTCCTGCTGGCAGCGGCGGGCGGCAGCGACACTGCGCCCTCCTCCCCATCCGACCCGGAAGACCCCCACAGGCGGGAGCCAGCCCCATGGACATCCTGACATCCAGCCCCCTCGGCAAATCACGCAGCGGCAAATCGCCCCGGGCCATCGGCCACCTTGGGCTGTTTCTTGTCGGCCTGCTCCTGCTTGCTTTTGTCGCGTCCCCGGCTTTCGCCCAGGCGGTTCCCACAACGCCGCCTTCTGCTCCGCCCCCCTCGGATTCAGCTCTGGGCGGCCTCCTTGCACTGTTCGGGGCCGGCAACAGCGGCCCGCTGTCCCTGTCGCTCCAGGTTCTCCTGCTGATGACGCTGCTGACCCTCCTGCCGTCGGTGCTCCTGATGATGACGGCGTTCGTCCGCATCGTCATCGTGCTCGCCATCCTGCGCCAGGCCATCGGCCTGCAACAGGCGCCGCCCAACCAGCTCCTCATCGGCCTTGCCCTGTTCATGACCTTCTTCGTCATGCAGCCGGCCATCGCCGACATCAACACCAACGCTCTCCAGCCCTTCGTGGCAGACCAGATCCCCGCCGAACAGGCCATTCTCAGCGCCGGCAACGTCCTGCACGGCTTCATGCTCGCCAACACCCGCACGACGGATCTGAAGCTTTTCGCAGACCTTGCCGGCGCCGGCCCGTTCGTCAGCAACCAGGATGTTCCCATGCGGGTCCTGATGCCAGCCTTTGCCACCTCCGAGCTGAAAACCGCCTTCCAGATCGGTATTCTTCTGTTCCTGCCCTTCCTTGTCATCGATCTCGTCGTCGCCAGCATGCTGATGGCGCTCGGCATGATGATGGTCTCCCCCATCATGATCGCGCTCCCCTTCAAGCTGATGCTGTTCGTCGCGGTCGATGGCTGGGCTCTTGTCATGGCCTCGCTCGCACAGAGCTTCGCCGTCTGATGGGAGAAGATATCCTCTACGACAGCGTGTCCCGTGCGCTTTGGGTGCTGGTGCTTGCATCGCTTCCCGCTCTCCTTCCGGCGCTGGTCATCGGCCTCGTCATCGGGCTGCTGCAGGCTGCAACCTCGATCCAGGAAGCGACGCTCACCTTCGTTCCCAAACTCATCGGAGTGTTCATTCTGCTCATGCTGTTCGGCGGAATCACGGGCGGACTCCTCATGGACTTTACCCGCGACGTGGCCGCGGCCATCCCGCTGATGGCGCGCTAGCCCGCCCCATGGACGCAGCGGTCGCGCTCGCGCCCGAGCGTTTTCTCCTCGAACTGCTGTTCGCGTCGCTGCGCACCGGCGCGGCGCTCGCCTTCCTCCCCGCGCTCGGCGGTCAGCTCATTCCCACCCGCGTGCGCGTCGGCCTTGCGGGTGGCGTCGGCTTTCTCGTCATGGGCAGCCAGTGGGCCCCGGCACCTCCGGCAGACCTGCTTAGCCTGCCCGGCCTTGCTGCAATTGCGGGTGAACTCCTCATCGGAGCCGTCGCGGCCCTCTCGCTGCACGCCGCCTTCGCGGTCGCAATGATCGCGGGGGACTGGCTCGCCCAGTCGATGGGCCTCGGCTTCGCCACGATGGTAGATCCCGGCGCCGCCCCCGCGCCGGTCCTTTCGGGCGTCTTTGCGCTTCTCATGTGGGCCATCTTTCTCTCCTCGGGCGGCCATCTCGTCCTCCTCGAGCTTGTCGTCCAGAGCTATCGGGCAATGCCGTCGGCAGGCGCGCTGTTCCAGCCCGAGCGCCTCGCCGCGATTGCCGGCTGGGGCGGCTATGCCATCGCATCGGCGCTGATTGTCGCCCTGCCTCTTGGCATGGCGTTGCTGCTGGCCAACCTTGCGATCGCGGTTGCCGCCCGCTCTGCGCCCCAGCTCAACCTCTTTTCCATCGGCTTCCCGCTCATGATTCTCGTCGGCCTCGCAGGGCTCCCGTTCGCGCTGCCCGGCCTTGCCGACGGCCTTGCCGTATCGCTCGCCGGCATGCAGTCCCGTGCAGCAGAGGTGCTCCTTGGCTGAGGAGGAAAAACCCGACGACGAAAAGACCGAGGAGCCGACTCAGCACCGCCGGCACCAGGCGCGCGAAAAGGGGGATCGGCTGACCTCGCGCGAACTGGCGACGGCGATGGGAGGCGTCGCTGGCGCCATCTGGATGTGGGCCTTTGCCGGCGACATGGCGGCCGGCCTCAGCCAGTCCACCGCTGACGCCCTCACGCTCGACACCAATGATGTCCGCGATTTCCGTCCGGTCGAAGCCGTCGCCGCCATCCTCTGGCCGCTGGCGACCCCGCTGATGGCGCTCGCCGCCATGGTGCTGGTCGCAGTGGCGCTGGGCCAGGGTCTGGCTGGCGGCATATCCTTCAACCTGTCGCTTGCCGAACCCAAAGCCAGCCGGATGGATCCCTTCAAGGGCCTTGTCCGGGTTCTCGGCCCCAAGGGCTTCATCGAACTGCTGAAAGCGCTTGCCAAGACGATCATCCTCGTCGGCCTTTCGGCATGGCTTCTGTACGCCAGCATGGACGTGCTGCTCGGCCTGTCGGCCGTCCCGCTCCAGGCCGCTATGGCCACTGCGGCAGACCTCGGCCTCAAGCTGTTTTTCTGGCTCACGCTCGGCCTCGCGGTGATCGCGGGCGGCGACATTCCCGTCCAGATCCGGGAATGGCTCCAGCGCCTCCGGATGACGAAGCAGGAACTGAAAGACGAAATCAGGCAGCAGGAAGGCTCGGCCGAGATGAAGTTCGCGATGCGCCACATGGCGCGCGAAAGCCTCAGACGTTCCAGCCGCAGCGCCATGGCAGATGCCACGGTCGTCCTTACCAACCCCACCCATTTCGCCGTGGCGCTCCGCTATCGGCCAGAGATCGACGGCGCCCCCGTCATTGTCGCGCGCGGACGCGGCATCGTTGCCGAAGTCATTCGCGAACTCGCCACCGAACGCGGCGTCATCGTGCTTTCATACCCCTCTGTCGCCCGCGCCATCTATTTCACCGGTCGCGTCGGGACGGTCATCCGGGCGGATCTTTACGTCGCGGTTGCAACCATCCTCGCCTTCGTGCTGCGCGTCGGCCTCGATGCCGACGAGCCGCCCACGGCAGAAGCGCCCCCGACAGCCCTTTTCGACGAGACGGGAAAGCAGGTCGTCGCATCGGGTTGAAGCACAGCTTCCCAACCGGCCCCCTTGTTGGCAAGAAGAACCATGGCTCTGCGCTGGCTAGCCCTTTTCCTGCTTCTCCTGTCGCCAGCCGTTGCCCACGCGACAGCAGTTGCCGGCAACCTCCGGCTCGCTGCCGGCGGAGAGGGTCTCACCGTCCGCCTCGCGCTGTCGGAGCCGCTCGCCGCACCGCCTCGCGCCCTGGCACTGGCAGGCCCGATGCGCTGGGCCGTCGATATCGGCGACGCCTCGAGCGTGCGCCGCGAAGTGCCCGGTGCGGGCGAAGCCCGGGGTGCCCGCGTCTCCCAGTTCGATCCGAAAACCGTGCGCATCGTGGTCGATCTCGAACGGCCGATGCGTCTCGTCAGCGCCTTCCAGGATCGCGACCAGATACTCGAACTGCGCTTTGCCACCGCAAGCGAAGCAGAATTCGCGCGCCAGGTCAGGCGCGGGCGGGTTGCTGTTGCCGGCTTCACCCAGGAAGCGCCCCGGGCGGTTCCGCCCGGCCCGCGCGCACCGCCCGATTTCAGGGTCGACAGTGCCGCCCGGCTCGACGCTGTCGAGCGGGCCCTTGCAGAAGCCGAACGCAGCCTGTCTCCGGCCGCGCCCCGGCTTCCCGTTGCCGGCGGCCCGCAGCAGGCAGCCGACACCCGCGCGCAGCCCGAAATGCCCGCCGCCCCGGCCGCCCGGCCAAGCCGCCGAACCCGCGCCGTCGTCGTGCTCGACGCCGGGCATGGCGGAAAGGATCCCGGCGCTCCCTCCGTTGCCGGCGGCCATGAAAAGGATGTCACGCTCGCCGTCGCAAAGGCCGCCCGTCAGGCAATAGAGCGGCGCGCGCGCGCGCGCGGTGTCCCCATCGAAGTCCGCCTCACGCGCGAGGATGATCGCTTCATCACACTGGGCGGCCGGGTGCGCCTCGCCCGCCAGTGGAACGCCGACCTGTTCATCTCGATCCACGCCGACAGCGCCCCCAACCCGCTCGCGCGCGGGGCATCGGTTTACACCCTTTCCGATGTCGCATCAGACCGGGAAGCCGCCCGCGTCGCAGCCAAGGAAAACCGCGCAGACATCATCGCGGGCGTCGACCTGAGCAGCGAGAACCGCGAAGTCGCCAGCATTCTCATCGATCTCGGCCTGCGCGACAGCATGAACGCCAGCGCCGATTTCGCCCAGGCCCTGCAGCGGGGCATGGAGCCAAGAGGCGTGCTTTTCCGCTCCCAGTTCCACCGCTTTGCGGGTTTCCAGGTGCTGCGCAATCTCGGGATTCCCGCCGTCCTTCTCGAAACCGGCTTTCTCTCGAACGCGCAGGACAGCGAGCTTCTGTTCTCCCGCGAGGGCCAGCAGGCCATCGCCAACGGTCTGGCAGACGCTGTCGTGGATTATCTCGAACGGCACTGAAGCCGTCACCCGGCCCGATGCGCCTCGCCCATCCGCCGCACGGCTGCAATCTTCGCCTCCAGCGGCGTCCAGTCGTCGGCCTCGGCGATCGGCGCCCAAAGCGCCTCGACCTCGGAGATCAGCATGGTGCATGGCCCGGCGTCCTGCCAGTAAGGGTGGGCCAGCGCCCCGTCGACAGGCCGGAACCGCGCGATCTGCCGTGCGAACGGCCCGAACGCAGGATGAATTTCTCCCGGCACCCGCCCGCCGCGAAAGGCGAACCAGGCCGCGTCCGGCTGAACCCCGCTTTCTGCAAGCCCGGTCTCGAACGCCCGCACCAGCGCCTCCCCGGATGCAGCATCCAGCGGCACCAGCCCGAGCCTCCAGAGCGTCTGTCGCTGCACCTCGGCCGCCAACAGCTCCGGCCAGCGCTTCAGGCTTGGCACAAGGCTTTCCGCCGGAGCCACAGTCCGCAGGGCCTGCGCCAGCTGGAACAGGTTCCACTGCAGGGCCTCGGCCTGACGCCCAAAGGCATATAGGCCGAAATGATCGAAATAGGCCGCGACGAACCCGGCATCCCAGGCCGGCAGAAAACGCCAGGGTCCGTAATCGAAGCTCTCGCCTGAAATGTTCATGTTGTCGGTGTTCAGCACGCCATGCACGAACCCGGCGACATGCCACTCCGCCCCCAGTCGCGCGGCGCCCTCCACCGCATAGGCCATCAGGGCCGCAACCGGGTCGTCGCCGCCGTCCC
>Ga0207951_100460_pt1 | contig 20272 bp, 20 predicted proteins | sample Subbio12Aug_8Bad_FD_184830 | JGI IMG/M metagenome (GOLD analysis project Ga0207951, IMG submission 184830) | Serpentinite rock and fluid subsurface biosphere microbial communities from McLaughlin Reserve, California, USA - CR12Aug_8Bad (SPAdes) | ecosystem: Environmental > Terrestrial > Deep... | reverse complement strand
GCAAGTGACTTTCCGCTGCTTCCGGAAGCCCTCATACTCGGCAAAACCGTGCTGCATCCCAAGCGTCCTCCGGGATGGAGCGAATCATATTCGGCGCCGCGTCGCATAGGGCTTATTCAGAGATTCCTTAACGATATCGCCGCAGGCGGATAAAACAAGCCCTGGTTTTTCCTCGTTCACGATCCGTGATTGCATGAACACATGATTGACCTCCCTCCTGTGGCCCGACCGGCCCAGCGCCTCAGGATCCGCGTGATGCTCGCGAAGGACGCGCCCTTCGGACCGGGAAAGGCGGATCTGCTGGATGCGATCCGCGGGACAGGCTCCATGTCGGCGGCCGGCCGACAACTTGGGATGTCGTATCAGAGGACGCATGACTTGGTGGCGGCGATGAACGCCCAATTCGTGGAGCCTGTGGTGGCCCCAGCCAAAGGTGGCTCACGCGGCGGCGGCAGCGTCCTGACGCGCTTCGGCGAGCAGGTGCTGGCGGCGTATCGCGAGATCGAGGCATTGGCCGAGATGGCGACTGCCGAAAAGTTCGGCTGGCTGCAGGAACGGCTGGCAAAGCCAAAGTCGTCGCCGCGAAAGCGGCGGTGATCGCGGCACCCGCCGCCTCAGCACTCCCACCGACAGCGTCGCTGCCGACGGCTGACCTGCCCCCGGTTTCCCTGGACACCCATTTGTCCGAGGAGAGACCGGAACGATGATGTCCAGCATGAAGCAGATCGATCATCCTTCGGCCGTTGATGGGCCTGTGGTCAGCGAGGGCGGGCGCGGCCCGTCCGCGCTGTCCACAGGCCAGGCGCCGACCACGCCGGCCATGGTGCCGGGCGCGACCGTGCCGCCCGCCACTGCACTGCCGAAAGTCGCCCCCCTGGCGCCCGGCCAGCGCTGGAGCAGCGCTGGAGCGTCGCGCGCAAGCGCGAGGTCGTCCTGCGCCTGCTGCGCGGCGAGAGCGCGGAGCTCCTCTCCCGCGAGCTCGGCGTTCCCCTCTTCAAGCTCGCGCAATGGCGCCAGAAGGCCGACGCCGCCCTCGACGGCGCGCTCAGGGGTTCGGGGCACTGCCCCGGACCGAGGCGGAGGCCGCCGGCACCGAACTCGCCGCCGCCATGCAGCGCATCGGCGAACTCAGCATGGAGAACGAGCTGCTCCGCTCCAAGATGGAGCGCACCGGCCCTTTGGCCCGGCGGAGGTCGCGCTGATGGCCAAGGCGACCTCCCCCGTCAGCGGCCAGCCCTACGGCATCCGGCGCGTCTGCCAGGTCTGGGGCGTGCCCCGCTACAGCTTCTACGCTGCGCCCAGGCACCGGCACCCGACACCGCCACCCCGGCGCCCCCGCCGGCGCGCCGTGGACCGAAACCCGCCGTCACGGACGAGGCCCTGCTCGCCGCCATCCGGCGCGATCTCGATCGCTCCCCCTGGACCGGCGAGGGCCACCGCAAGGTCTGGGCCCGCCTGCGCGTGCGCGACGGCATCCGCGTCTCCGCCAAACGCGTCCTGCGCCTGATGCGCGAGCACAACCTGCTCTCGCCGCACCGCCCGCGCCGCAAGCCGGATGACGCGCATCAGCGCCAGATCATCACCACCGCGCCGAACGTGATGTGGGCGATCGACGCCACACAGGTCACCACCGTCCAGCATGGCAAAGTCTGGATCTTCGGCGTCGCCGAGCACTGGAATGCCGAACTCCTCGGCTGGCACGTGACGAAGTCCGGCACCCGCTTACCGCCCTGCGGGCGTTGCCTGAAGGCTCGAGGCGACCCAGGCCCCCGGCATGGCCATCCGCCAGCAATTCGGCCACCTCTGCGCCGGCGCCGCCCGCGGCCTCGCGCTCCGCCACGACCATGGCAGCAACTTCATGGCCGACCACTTCCACAAGCAGGCCCGGTTCTGGGGCATCTCGCCGAGCTACGCCTTCGTCGGAGAACCGCAGACCAACGGCGTCATCGAGAGGCTGTTTCGCACGATGAAGGGTTCGGGGCGCTGCCCCGGACGGCCATCCACGGCCGCGGCTTCCAGACCATCGACGAGGTCCGCGACGCCGTCCGCGCCTTCGCAGCCCGCTACAACGCCGAATGGCTGATCGAGAAGAACGGCTACCTCAGCCCGCTCGACGCACGCGCCGCCCGGCTCGACACGACCTTCACGCGCGCCGCATAGTGCAATCCTGTGTCCAGAAAGCCGGGTGCGGTACGTGTGCTACAAAGAAGCATCAACGCGGCGCCTATAGAAGATTGATTTTCCTTAGTTTTTTGACGGGGAGGCACTTTTCAATCCCCTCCAAAAGCACCACCCTAAAATGCCGATTTCGCGGGAAATTCGGGCAGGTCGCCCGGCGCAGCAGCCGGGACCGGCGCGACCCCCACCGGAGTTTCGAAGGGACGCCGCGAATGACCAGGCGCGTCGAGATCCTCGTCGGTGCCGCCATCGGCCTTGGGATGACGGCGCGCGCCGCGGCCGATGGCGGGGCGGATTTCCTTCTCGCGCTCAGCGCCGGCCGGCTGCGCGTGATGGGCGCGCCCTCGCTCGCCGCCATGCTGCCGATCCGCGACAGCAATGCCTTCACCGACGAATTCGCGCGCGGGGAGATTCTCGACCGCGTCGCGATCCCCGTCTTCTTCGGCGCGGCGGCTTGCGACCCGCGCCTGCCCGTCGAGGCCCTGCTGGGCCGCATCCGCGAGGCCGGATACGACGGCGTGGCCAATTTTCCCACGGCCATCCACTACGACGGCGCCTTCCGCGCGGCGCTGGAGCAGGCCGGCCTCGGCTTCGCGCGCGAGGTCGAGATGATCCGCGCCGCGCCACGCTTCGGCCTCGCGACGCTCGGCTACGTCAAGACCCGCGCCGAGGTCGATGCCATGCTCGACGCCGGGGCGGAGCGGCTCTGCCTGAACTTCGGCTGGAATTCCGGCGGCAGCCAGGGCGTGCCGAGCGGGGTGCCGCTCGACCAGGCCGCGGAGCGGGCGCGGCGGGCCTTCGGGCATGTCCGGCGCCGGGCGCGCGGCACGCTCTGCCTGGTCGAAGGCGGCCCGATCATCGACCCCGGCCATCTGCTGCAGGTCTGCGAGGCATCGCGCGCCGACGGCTATGTGGGCGGCTCGACCCTCGACCGGCTGCCGCTCGAGATGTCGGTCATGCAGACCACCTCGGCCTTCAAGACCGCGGGGCTGCTGCGGGACGAACCGCCGCGCGAGGCGGTGCAGTTCCCGAGCCTTGCCGGGCGCTCTCAGGCGGTGCGGCAACTCGCGGCGCGGGTGGCGCGCCTCGTCGCGACGGACCTGCCGGTCCTGATCGAGGGCGAGGCCGGCGCCGGGCGCACCACGCTCGCGCGCGCCATCCACCAGGGCAGCGGGCGCGCCGGCAGCCTGACCTTTCTGGATGCGCGGGAGAACATCGCCCCGCGGCTGTTCGGGGAGGGCGGGCCGGCGGCCCTGCTGGCGCTTCGCCAGAGCACGGTGGTGGTCGAGAACGCCGATGCGCTGCCGCCGGGCCTGCGCGCGAAGCTCGCGGACTGGATCGAGCGCGGCACCTTCGAGCGCTTCGCCAAGCCCGGCGACCGCGTGCCGCGCGCGCGCCTGGTGTTGACGCATCCGCCGGGCGGCGAGTCGCTGGCGCGCTCGCTGTCGGCCCAGCGCCTGGTGGTGCCGCCGCTGCGCGACCGGCTGGACGACCTGCCGCTGCTCGCGCGCGCCATGCTGCGCGGCATCCATCGCGGCTCGGCGGAGCTGGAGCCCTCGGCGTTGCGGTTCCTCATGGCGCGGAACTGGCCGGGCAACCTGCGCGAACTCGCGCATGTGCTGACCCGCGCGGCGACCGAGGCGCCGGGCGGGCGCATCACGCTGGCCGCGCTGGAGGGGCAGCTCGGCCCGGCGAGCGCCGTCGCGCCGCAGGCGCCGGCGGATGAGCGCGCCTGGATCCTGGATGCGCTGCGGCGCAACCGGTTCCGCCGCGGGGAGACAGCGGCCTTCCTCGGCATCGCCCGCAAGACGCTCTACAACCGGATGCGCCGCCTCGGCATCGAGGCCTGAGGCGCGGCCCAGGCCAGAGCCTGCCCGCCTTCGATCGCGACATGCCCGGCCAGTTCGGCCCACCAGGCCCGGGGATCGGCTGGCGGCGACACGCCCGAAAGCAGCAGGATGCGCCGCAGCCCGAGGCCGAGCGCCGCATCGACCGCGTGGCGGGAGGTCGCGCAGGCGATCGGCGCGAAGCCCCGTTCGGCCAGGCGCTGGAGCAGCCTGAATTCCGCCTCCGCCCGGTAGCCGACGGTGGCGAGCGCGGCCGCGGTCTCGCCCTCGAAGACCTGCACGGTCGGGAAGTTCACCACCGCGGCGATGCCGGCGCGGCGCAACGCCGTCGCCATGTCGGCCAGGCGCAGGAAGGGATCGCAGGCGAAGATTCCGGCGATCGGCGGCGCGCCGCGGAACGGGCGGCGCGCCGCCAGCGCCGCGCGCAGCGCGCCGTTGATGTCGAGCACCGGCAGCAGCGCGACGAGGTGCCAGATCTCGGGCGGGAAGGACGCCAGCGCCGGCAGGAAGACCGCGCGCATGCGCCGGGCCGGGTTCAGCGCATCGAGGTCGGCGTGGGGTTCGAGGGAGGTCGCTCGGCGGAACATTACCCAATCCTACCCAGGATTTCCTGCAAGTCACCTTGCGTCCCGGCAACCCCGCCAGCCATGGTTGGAAGGCAAGCGGCGCGACGACGCCGCAGGGGAGGATCGGTGCGGACATGGATCTCGCGGCGACCATCGTGCTGAACGGGCTGACGCTGGCCGCGCTCTACTTCATCGTGGCGAGCGGCTTCTCGCTCATCTTCGGGCTGATGCGCGTGGTGAACATGGCGCATGGCGCGATGTATCTCGTCGCCGGCTATGTCGGCTATGCGGTGTTCGAGCCGCTCTACGACCGCGATGTCTGGTACGCTTGGTATGCCGGCCTGGCGGCGGGGGTCGTCTTCGCCGCGGTGTTCGGCGCGCTGGTGCAGGTGCTGCTGCTCGGCTGGATGCAGGGGCAGGAGCTGCGCCAGGCGCTGGTCACCATCGGCCTGTCGATCATCGTCGCGGACCAGCTGCTCGCCTTCTTCGGCGGCACGCCGCGGCAGTTCTTCGCGCCCGACGCCATCTTCGGCTCGACCCAGGTGCCGGGGGTGGGCGGATACCCGACCTTCCGGCTGGTGCAGATCGGCGTCGCGCTGGCGGTGGGCATCGGGCTGTGGCTACTGCTCAACCGCACGAAGCTCGGCATGATGATCCGCGCCGGCGTCGACGACCGGCAGATGCTCGGTGCCTGCGGCGTGAACGTGCCGCTGGTGGGGGTCGCGGTCTTCGCGCTCGGTGCCGCGCTGGCGGGGCTCGGCGGGGTCATCGGCGCGACGGCGCAGCCGCTCGCGATGGGGGCGGATGGGCGATTCCTGCTGATCTCGCTGGTGGTCGTGATCGTGGGCGGGATGGGCAGCGTGACCGGCACGGCGGTGGGCGCGGTGCTCATCGGCCTCGCCGAGCAGATCGGGCAGGCGCTGTTCCCGACCTATTCGGTCATCCTGACCTTCGTGATCATGGTCGCGGTGCTGGCGCTGCGGCCGCAGGGGATCCTGGGCCGTGCGTAGCCGGGCCATCCTGCTCTCGCTCGCGGTGCTCGGCCTGCTGCTGGCCCTGCCCTGGCTGCTGCCGCACGTCATGCCCCCCGGCCAGGCGCAGTTCTGGACGGCGAACATCATGGGACGCGCGATCGTGTTCGGCATCATCGCGATGTCGCTGACCTTCCTCGCGACCTATGGCGGCTTCATCTCCCTGGCGCAGATGATGGTCGCCGGCGTGGCCGGCTACGCGCTGGCGATCCTCGTCGAAGGCGCGGTGCCGCAGATCGTCGGCGGGACCGGCTATGCCGTCGCGATCCCGGTCAGCGTGCTCGCGGCCACCGCCATGGGGCTGCTGGTCGGCGCGATCAGCGTTCGCACGCGCGACATCTACCTGCTGATGATCACCCTGGCGCTCGCCATGGGCGTGTTCCGCTTCATCGAGACGAACATCGCCTGGTTCAACGGCTATGAGGGCATCCGCAACGTCGTCGGCCCGACGCTGTTCGGCATGGATTTCCGCAACGCCTTCGTCTTCTACCATGTCGCGCTCGGCACAGCCGCGCTGCTGTTCTTCGGCGTCCTGTACCTGGTGAAGACGCCCTTCGGCCTGGTGCTGCAGGGCATCCGCGACAATCCGCGGCGCGTCGCGGCGCTGGGCTATTCGGTCGGCCTGCATCGCGTCGCGGCCTTCGGCGTGGCGGGCTTCATCGCCGGCTGCGGCGGCGTGCTCTCGACGATCTACAACATCGGCATCTCGCCCGGGTCGATCGGGCTGGGCGCCACGGTCAACGTGCTGATCATGAGCGTGATCGGCGGCCTCGGCCATCCGTTCGGCGCCTTCATCGGCTCGCTCATCTTCACCGTCTTCGACACCTTCGCGGCCACGATCTACGACCGCGACCGCTTCAACACGCTCATCGGCGTCGTCTTCCTGGCGATCGTCCTGGTCTCGCCCGACGGGGCGATCGGGCTGGGCGAAAGGCTGCGCCGGCTGCTGGGGGCGGGGCGGCGATAGGCGATCAAGGCGCACGGGAACGTCCGGACCCGCGCGCCATCCAAACGGACAGGAGAGGAGACAATGCCATGACCAACAGGATCACCCGCCGCACCGCGCTGCTCGGCGGCGCAGGCCTTGCCGCCGGAGCGCTCGCCGCGCCGGCCATCGCGCAGCCCGCGCCGATCCGCCTTGGCGGCCTCACCACGCTCGAGGGGCCCTTCGCCAGCGGCGGGCAGGACGCCTACCGCTGCGTCCAGATGGAGCTCGAGCGCATCAACCACACCGCAGGCGGGCGGCGCATCGAGTTCATCCGCGAGAGTTCGAACGCCCAGGCCGACGTCGCGCTCGCCCGCGCCCGCAAGCTGATCGAGCAGGACAACGTGGACATCATCCTCGGCCCGCTCTCGGGCGCCGAGGGGATCGCGCTGCGCGACTATTCCCGCACGCTGACCGGCCGGACGATCGTCAACGGTTCCTCCGGGGCGGCCGACACGACGCTGCGCAGCCCGTCGCCGAACTTCTTCCGCTTCAACACCGACGGCACGCAGTGGATGGCCGGGCTCGGGCGGCACATCCACGGCCTGGGCATCCGCGAGGTGGCCGTCGCGGCGGGCGACTACGCCTTCCCCTACGCCCAGGTGTTCGGCTTCAACCTCGAGTTCTGCCGCCTCGGCGGCCGCGTGACGCATTACTGGGCGCCGCTCGGCACCACCGATTTCACCTCGCAGATCGCGCAGATCAACCGCTCGAACGCCGGGGCGGTCGTCATCGTGCATGGCGGGACGGACGGCCTCGCCTTCATGACGCAATACGCCCAGGCCGGCGGAACCCGGCCGCTGGTGGGTGGCTCCATCATGGCGGACCAGACCATGCTCTCGGCCCGCGGGCCGCATCGGCGCGTCATGGTCGGCATGCTCTCGAGCGGGCCGATCGCCGACGTGATCGATGACCCGACCTGGAACGACTTCGTCGCGCGCTACCGCCGCCGCTGGGCGAACGAGGGCGGCTTCGCCTCGCCCTCGATCCACGGGGTGAACTACACGACCAACCTGTTCGGCATCCTGCATGCGCTGAACGCGGTGGGCGGCGACCTGTCGAACAACCAGCAGGCCTTCCAGCGCGCGCTGGCCGCGGCCCAGCTCACCGCGCCGACCGGGGCCGCGGTGCGGCTCGACCACAACCGCCAAGCCATCTCGGACATCTTCCTGAACAGGATCGAGGAGCGGGGCGGCAGCGCCCAGGTCGTCGCCTTCGACCGCGCGCGCGCCGTGAACCAGACGCTCGGCATGCCGGAGGAGCAGTTCCTGCGGCTCGGCTCGCCGTCCCGCGACAATCCCGGCTGCGTCGCCTCCTGAGCCGCGCCCCGGCGGGGCCGGTACAGCCCCGGCCCCGCCGACACCCGCATGACCTGGGCGCCCCGCACCGTGACCGAACCCGCCATCCGACTTCGCGGCGTGAGCCGCCGCTTCGGCGCCCTGCAAGCCGTGCGCGACGTGACCTTCGACGTCATGCCCGGCGAGCGCCGCGCCGTGCTCGGCCCGAACGGCGCGGGCAAGACGACGCTGTTCAACGCGATCTGCGGCGACTTTCCGCCGACCGCCGGCAGCATCGAACTGTTCGCGAGGGACATCACGCATCTGCGCCCGCATCAGCGCACGAGGCTCGGGATCGGACGGACCTACCAGACCTCGCTGCTGTTCAACGGCCTGACGGTGCTGGAGAACCTGTTCATCGCGGTGCGCGGCGTGCGGCCGAACCGCTTTTCGTTCCTGCGCCCCTCGGCCAGCGATGCCTGCATGGCGAAGGCGCGCGACCTCGCGGAGCGCATGCGCCTGTCCCACCTGCTGGAGGCCGAGGTCGTGAACCTCAGCCACGGCCAGCGACGCCAGCTCGAGGTCGGGATGGCGATGGCCGGCGATCCGCGCGTGCTGATGCTGGACGAACCGGCGGCGGGCCTGTCGCCCGGCGACCGGCCGGAACTGCTGCGCCTGCTGCGGGACCTGCCGCGCACGCTGACGCTGATCCTGATCGAGCACGACATGGACATCGCGCTGCCCGCCGCGGACATCGTGACCGTGATGAAGGACGGCGAGGTGGTGGTCGAGGCACCGCCCGAGCGCATCGAGGACAACCCGGTGGTCCAGGCCATCTACCTCGGGGGCGGGCATTGATGCTGGACGTGTCCGACCTGCATGTGCGCTTCGGCCAGGCGCATATCCTGCAAGGCGTCTCGCTGCGCGTCGGGGCGCAGCCGATGGCCATCCTTGGCCGCAACGGCATGGGCAAGACCACGCTCTGCCAGGCGGTGATGGGCCTCGTCGGCGCATCGGCAGGCGAGATCGTCTTCGACGGGGAGCGGCTGAACGGGATGGCGCCCCACCGCATCGCGCGGCGCGGGATCGCGCTGGTGCCGCAGGGGCGACGCACCTGGCCATCGCTGTCGGTGCACGAGCACCTGCGGCTGGTGGCGGTGCGCGGCGCGCGCTGGAGCATCGAGCGCGTCTACGAGACCTTCCCGCGCCTCGCGGAACGCCGCCGCAACGGCGGCACCGAGCTTTCGGGCGGCGAGCAGCAGATGCTGGCGATCGCGCGCGCGCTGCTGATGAACCCGAGGCTGATCATCATGGACGAACCGAGCGAAGGCCTCGCCCCCGTCATCTTGGACCAGCTGATCAGGCTGCTGCGCGGCCTGCCGGCGGACGGGATGGGCCTGCTGCTGGTCGAGCAGAACCTGCGCGTCGCGACCGAGGTGGCGGAGGAGATCGCGATCATGGTGACCGGACGCATCGCCACCGCGATGCCGGCGCGCCAGCTCGCGGAGGACCAGGAGGCGCAGCGCCGCTACCTCGGCGTCGCGGCTGGCGGACACTAGGGGAGGACGGGATGGCGAGGGTCTATGTCGTCGGCACCATGGACACCAAGGGCGGGGAACTCCGCTTCGCCGCGGGCTGCGTGCGGCGCGCCGGCGCCGAGGCGGTGCTGGTCGATGTCGGAACCAGGGGGGCGGGCGGTGGCGCCGATGTGAGCGCGGCCGAGGTCGCTGCGCGTCATCCGCAGGGTGCCGCCGCCGTGCTCGGCCTCGACGACCGCGGCAGTGCGGTGGCCGGCATGGCGGAGGCGCTGACGCGCTGGCTTGTCGCGCGCGGCGACATCGGCGCGGTGCTCGGCCTCGGCGGGTCGGGCAACACGGCGCTGGTGACGCAGGCCATGCGCGCGCTGCCGATCGGCACGCCGAAGCTGATGGTGAGCACCGTCGCCTCGGGCAACGTCGCGCCCTATGTCGGGCCATCGGACATCGCGATGATGCATTCGGTGGTGGATGTGGCCGGCATCAACGCGATCTCCCGCCGCGTGATCGCGAACGCCGCGCATGCGGCGGCCGGCATGGCGCTGAACGCGCCGCCCGCGGCGAGCGGCGCGGAGAAGCCCGGCATCGGCCTCACGATGTTCGGCGTCACCACCGCCTGCGTGACCATGCTGCGCGAGGCGCTGGAGCCGACGCATGAATGCTACGTCTTCCACGCCACCGGCGCGGGCGGCCGCAGCATGGAGAAGCTCGCGGATTCCGGCCTGGTCTCGGCTCTTGTCGACGTCACGACGACCGAGGTGCCGGATTTCCTGATGGGCGGCGTGTTCCCCTGCGACGCCGACCGCTTCGGCGCGGCGATCCGCACGCGCCTTCCCTATGTCGGCAGCGTCGGCGCGGTGGACATGGTGAATTTCGGCGCCATGGACACGGTGCCGGCGCAGTTCGCGGGCCGGAACCTCTATGTCCACAACCCGCAGGTGACGCTCATGCGGACCACGCCGGAGGAGAACCGCGCGATCGGCCGCTTCATCGTGGAGCGGCTCAACGCCATGGAGGGGCCGGTGCGGTTCCTGCTGCCGCTGGGCGGGGTTTCCGCCATCGATGTGCCGGGCATGCCCTTCCACGACCCCGCCGCCGATGCGGCGCTGTTCGAGACGATCCGCGCCGGCTTCGCGGCCGCCCCCAACCGCAGGCTGGTCGAGGTGCAGGCCGCGATCAACGACCCTGCCTTCGTGGATGCCGTGCTGGCGGCCTTCCGGGAGATCGCGTGACGATGCCCAGTTTCACCCGCAAGGATCTGCTGGAGCGCTACGGCGCCATGGTCGCGCGGCGCGAGCCGATCATCGGCGGCGGCGCCGGCACCGGCCTGTCCGCGAAATGCGAGGAGGCCGGCGGCATCGACCTCATCGTCATCTACAATTCGGGGCGCTACCGCATGGCCGGGCGCGGGTCGCTGGCCGGGCTGCTCGCCTACGGCAACGCGAACGATATCGTGAAGGAGATGGCGCGCGAAGTGCTGCCGGCGGTGAAGCACACGCCCGTCATCGCCGGCGTGAACGGAACCGATCCCTTCGCCATCATGGGACACCTGCTGGACGAGCTGAAGGCGCTCGGCTTCGCCGGCGTGCAGAATTTCCCGACGGTCGGGCTGATCGACGGCGTCTTCCGCGCCAATCTCGAGGAGACCGGCATGGGCTTCGGCCACGAGATCGACATGATCCGCCTGGCCCATGCGAAGGACATGCTGACCACACCCTACGTCTTCAACGCCGACGAGGCGGCCGAGATGGCCAAGGCCGGCGCCGACATCCTGGTGCCGCATCTGGGCCTGACCACCGGCGGGGCGATCGGCGCGCGGACCGCGCTGAAGCTCGAGGACTGCCCGCGGCTGATCGACGAATGGGCCGAGGCCGCGCGGCGCGTTCGCAAGGACATCATCGTGCTGTGCCATGGCGGCCCGATCGCGACGCCGGACGATGCCGCCTACATTCTGCGCAGCACGACGAACATCAACGGCTTCTACGGCGCCTCCTCGATGGAGCGCCTGCCGACCGAGACGGCGCTGACGCAGCGCACCCGCGAGTTCAAGTCCATCTCCTTCTGAGGGACCCACGCCATGGCCCGCGCCTATGCCTCCACCATCCTCGATGCTCCCGTCGAGGCCGTCTGGGCGGTCATCCGCGACTTCAACGGTCTGCCCGCCTGGAACGCGGCGATCGCGCGGTCAGAGATCGAGGACGGCCTCGATTCCGACGTGGTCGGATGCATCCGCCGCTTCCACCTGCCCGACGGCACGCTGGTGCGCGAGCGCCTGCTGGGCCTCAGCGACCGCGACTACAGCTTCGCCTACAATTTCGAGACGCCGGCTTTTCCGGTGGCGAACTACCTCGCGCGCGTGCGGCTGCTGCCGGTGACGGACGGCAACGCGACCTTCGCGGAATGGGAGGCGACCTTCGACGAGGCACCGGGGGATGCCGGGAAATACGTGGACATCGTCTCCAACGCGGTGTTCCAGGCGGGGTGGAATTCGCTTAAGCCCGTCGTGGCGGGCCGCGCCGCACCGGCCGGAGCGAGACGCTGGAACGGATTTCCGCCCAGCAAGGCCTGGTGCAGCACCGTGATCGACGGGCCGGTGGACGCCGTGTGGGCCGTCATCCGGGACTTCGCCGGCATGGGCGGCTGGCACGACGACATCACCAGGATGCGCATGCTGGACGGAGCGCGCAGCGACAAGGTCTCCGGCACGCGGGACTTCCTGTTCGGCGAGGGGCACCTGAACGAGAAGCTGCTGCATCTCGACGACGCGGAGCGCAGCTTCTCCTACTTCATCACCAAATCCGAGATCCCGTGGATGCATTACGTCAGCGGCCCGAGGTTGTGGCCGGTGACCGACGGCAACCGCACCTTCGGTGCCTGGTTCGGCGATTGGGTGGCCTCGCCGCAGGACGACGTGGCGCTGATCCCGAACACCGAACAGAACGTCTACCTCAAGGCGTTCCACACCGTCGCGCAACGCCATTTCGGGAGGACCGACCGATGAGGACGATCAAGGGGCCCGCGATTTTCCTCGCGCAGTTCGCGGGCGATGCGGCGCCGTTCAACTCGCTCTCCGCCATCGCGCGATGGGCCGCGGGGCATGGCTATACGGGCGTGCAGATCCCGAGCTGGGATGCGCGGCTGTTCGACCTCGCGCGCGCCGCCGACAGCCAGGACTATTGCGACGAGGTGCGCGGCATCCTGACCGAGGCAGGGCTGTCCCTGACCGAGCTTTCCACGCATCTGCAGGGCCAACTCGTCGCGGTGCATCCGGCCTATGACCTTGCCTTCGACGGCTTCGCCGCGCCCGCGGTGCGCGGCAGGCCGGCGGCGCGGCAGGAATGGGCGGTGGAGCAGATGAAGCTCGCCGCGCGCGCCTCGCGGCGGCTCGGCCTGACAACGCATGCGAGCTTCTCCGGCGCGCTCGCCTGGCCCTATGCCTATCCCTGGCCGCAGCGCCCGGCGGGGCTGATCGAGGCGGCCTTCGACGAGCTCGCGCGGCGCTGGCGACCGATCCTTGACGCCTTCGACGCGGCCGGGGTCGATGTCTGCTACGAGATCCACCCCGGCGAGGACCTGTTCGACGGCACGACCTTCGAGATGTTCCTCGAACGCGTGGGCAACCATCCGCGCTGCAACATCCTCTACGACCCGAGCCATTTCGTGCTGCAGCAGCTCGACCACCTCGCCTTCATCGACATCTATCACCAGCGCATCCGCGCCTTCCACGCGAAGGACGCGGAGTTCAACCCGTCGGGCCGGCAGGGCGTGTATTCCGGCTATGCTGCCTGGGCGCAGCGCGCGGGACGCTTCCGTTCGCTCGGCGATGGCCAGGTGGATTTCGGCGGGGTCTTCTCGAAGCTCAGCCAGCACGGCTTCGACGGCTGGGCGGTGCTGGAATGGGAATGCTGCATCAAGGACAGCGAGCAGGGCGCGGCGGAAGGCGCGCCCTTCATCGCCGCGCACATCATCAATGTCGCCTCCCGCGCCTTCGACGATTTCGCCGCGAGCGGCGTGGACGAAGCGGCGAACCGCGCCATGCTGGGCCTCGCGCGATGAGCCGGCGGCTGCGCCTTGGCATGGTGGGCGGCGGGCAGGGCGCCTTCATCGGCGCGGTGCACCGCATCGCCGCGCGGCTGGACGACCGCTACACGCTGGTGGCCGGCGCGTTTTCCTCCGATGCCGCCCGAGCGCGTGCCAGCGCGGCCGAACTGCATGTGGCGCCCGAGCGCAGCTACGCCACCTGGCAGGAGATGGCTGCGCGCGAGGCGGCGCGGCCCGACGGCACCGAGGTGGTGGCGATCGTCACGCCCAACCACCTGCACGCCGGGCCCGCCATCGCCTTCCTCGAGGCGGGGATCCACGTCATCTGCGACAAGCCGCTCTGCCATTCGATGGAGGCGGCCGAGGAAATCGCCCGCGCCGCCGGGGCCGGCACCGCGCGCTTCGCGCTGACGCACAACTACACCGGCTATCCCATGGTGCGTCAGGCGCGCGCGATGGTCGCCGATGGCGCGATCGGCGCGATCCGCGTGGTACAGGTGGAATACGCGCAGGATTGGCTGACCGAGGCGCTCGAGCAGACCGGCCAGAAGCAGGCGGCCTGGCGCACCGACCCCGCGCGCAGCGGGCCGGTCGGCAGCGTGGGCGACATCGGCACCCATGCCTTCAACATCGCCGAGTTCGTCACCGGGCTGCGCGTGGAAAGCCTCGCGGCGGAGCTTTCGGCCTTCGTGCCTGGCCGCAGGCTCGACGACAACGCGCATATGCTGCTGCGCTTCGCCGGCGGCGCGCGGGGCATGCTGTGGTGCAGCCAGGTCGCTCCGGGGAACGGCAATGCGCTGCGCCTGCGGGTGTATGGCGAGGCCGGTGGGCTGGAATGGGCGCAGGAGCAGCCCGAGCGGCTTGTCCACACGCCCTTCGGCGAACCGGCGCGGGTGATCCTGCGCGGCGGCTCCGGCGCGTGGCCTGCGGCGGCGCAGGCTTCGCGCCTGCCGGTGGGCCATCCCGAAGGGTATCTGGAAGGCTTCGCGCAGATCTACCGCGACTTCGCCGACCAGATCCTGGCGGGGGGCGAAGGCGGGGCGCCAGCCGCCGGCCTCGTGCCGGGCATCGAGGAAGGGCTGCGCGGCATGCGCTTCATCGCGGCGGCACTTGCGTCGAGCCGGCACGGCGCCGCCTGGCGAACGCTGGGGTGACGCCGCGCGATGCGCGGATCGAGGGCGGTGGGGCGGATGCCTGCGCGGCTCTGCCCCAGCCTGGCCGCACCGCCGCATCCACGGGCGTGAGCGCGCCCCCGGGCCCGACGCCCATTCGGCGATCTCGTCGCGGCGGACGAACCACACGCCGGGATGGGAGGCAGCCCGGCGGGGGAAGCGCTCGACCGCTCGGCACCACGGCCGGCCGCCCTGCTACGAAGTCGTGCAGCGGAAGGCTCATCATGCGCCCGCCCGCCGACCCCGTGCCCGCGCGCGACGATCTCGCGCGCGAGGTCGGGACAGGCGAGGGCGCTCTCGCCGATCATGAGGGAGGAGACGCCCACCCCCGTCCGGCCGAGGAGGTCGAGCAGCCGCGGGATGCCCTCCTTCGCGCCGTGGCGGCGGGTCGTCACCACAGGCAGGTTCGGCAGAGCGTCGCGCGGCCTGCGGCGTGCCGGGCTGCCACAACAGCGCGGGCTGGCCGACATCGGCCTCGACCATCGTGCAGACGCCGACGGCGAGCCGCGCACCGCCGGGCCAGAAGGGGCCGCGCCGCTGTGCTGGCTGCGCGTGCAGGAGAGGCGGTGCCGCGGCCAGGCTCGCCGCGGCACCGAGCGGGCGTGGCGGGTGGCGATGCGGATGCGTTGCGGGTCAGGCATGGGCGGGGGCCTCCTCCCCGATCCCGGGTGCGACGGCGGAGCGATGCTGGGCCGTGGCGCGCCCGGCGCCCAGGCCGGCACGTGTCGCCCCCGCGCACCTGGACGATGCGGCCCCTGCGCGCGAAAGTGCCGGCCGCTTTCCGCAACGAGGGATGGGCCGGCATGCAGAACACCGAGGAAGTCTGGCGCTACGTGGATGCCAAGGCGGCCGACGCGATCGGCCTCGCCGACCGGGTCTGGGGCATGCCGGAGCTTTGCTATGCGGAAGTGCGATCCTGCGCCGAGCACACTGCGCTGCTGGAGGCGCACGGGTTCCGCGTGACGCGCAACTTGGCGGGCATCCCCACCGCGGTGATGGGCGAGGCGGGCGAGGAGGGTCCGGTCATCGCCATCCTCGGCGAGTACGACGCGCTGCCGGGGCTGTCGAACGAGGCTGGCGTGGCCGAGCACAGGCCGCTGCCGGGCGATGGATCGGGGCATGGCTGCGGGCACAACCTGCTGGGCGCGGCCTCGCTGCTCGCGGCATCGGCGGTGAAGGACTGGCTGGCGGAGAACGGCGTGAAGGCGCGCGTGCGCTATTACGGCTGTCCGGCCGAGGAAGGCGGCGCCGCCAAGGGCTTCATGGTGCGCGAGGGCGCCTTCGCCGACGTGGACATGGCGATCTGCTGGCACCCGGCCGCCTTCACCGGCGTGAACGAGGCGGTGTCGCTGGCCAATACGCGCATCGACTTCTCCTTCGCCGGCCGCTCGTCGCACGCCGCCGCCGCGCCGGAGCTCGGGCGCTCGGCGCTCGATGCGGTGGAATTGATGAATGTCGGCGTGAACTACATGCGCGAGCACATGCCATCGGATGCGCGCATCCACTACGCCTATCTCGATGCCGGCGGGATCGCGCCGAACGTGGTGCAGGGCAGCGCGAAGGTGCGCTACCTGATCCGCGCGCGCGACCTGGCGGGGCTGAACCAGCTGGTCGCGCGCGTCCGCAAGATCGCCGACGGTGCGGCGCTGATGACCGAGACCACGGTCACCACCAGGGTCGTCTCCGCGGTGTCGAACCTGCTGGCGAACACGCCGCTCGAACAGGCGATGTACGACAACATGCTGCGCCTGGGCCCGCCGCAATTCGACGAGGCGGACCGCGACTATGCGCGGCGGATCCAGGCCACGCTGACTGATGACGACATCGCCGCCGCCTTCCGCCGCCACGGGCTGAAGGTCGAGCGCGACAAGGCGCTGTGCGACATCATCGTGCCGCTCGACGCGAAGGTCAGCGGCGGCGTCGGCTCGACCGACGTGGGCGACGTGTCGTGGGCGGTGCCGACGGTGCAGGCGCGCGGTGCGACCTATGCGATCGGCACGCCGGGGCATTCGTGGCAGCTCACGGCCCAGGGCAAGTCGGGAATCGCGCACAAGGGGCTGGTGCATGTGGCCAAGATCATGGCCGGCACGGCGGTGGACGCGATCATGAAGCCGGAATTGCTGGCGGCGGCGAAGGCGGACCACAAGGCGCGCACCGACGCGCACCCCTATGTCTGCCCGCTGCCGGCGGATGTGAATCCGCCGATCAGGATGTCGGGGGACTGACCGGTGCCGCCCCGATCGCCTCGATCCGCCCGTCGCGCAGCGCGGCCATGCGGTCGAAGCGACCGAAGATCTTGCCGTCGTGGGTGACGACGAGGATCGCGGCCTCCTGCTCCCGCGCCATCCGGCGGAGCATGTCCGTCATCGCCCGCGCCGGCTCGGAATCGAGCGCCGCGGTCGGCTCGTCAGCCAGGATGACCCGCGGGCGTTCGGCGAACGCGCGCGCGATGGCGACGCGCTGCGCCTCGCCCCCCCCCGGCGGCGACGCGGTCGCCTGGCCGGCGCCGGCATTCTCAAACGGCCGCTCAGCTCCTGCCCGCGTAGGACTTCGCCATCCCTTCCCCCGGATCCGCCTGCGGCCCGTAGGGCATGATGGGATAACGCAGCCCCGCCTTGGACAGTCCGAGCAGCCCCTCGACGGCAATCGCGAGGTCAGCCGGCGGCAGCGCCATCAGCATCTCGTCGTCGGCCACGCCGCCGTAGCGGCGTTCGGCGTAGCAGGGGATGGAGAGCGAGGGCGCGCGGTCGCGCAGCGCCTTGCCCCAGGAATCGGCGCAGGCGCTCTCCCCGGTGATGGAGAAGTCGAAGCGCCTGTAGGTCTTCCACTGCAGCCCGTTGACGAACAGGATCATCTGCGCCGGGTTGGCGTAGAACAGGCAGATGTCGGGCGGGTCGAGCCGCGCGCTGCGCAGCGGCGAGACGACCAGGCCGGCATAGCGCGGCGGGACGCGCGGCATCTCGGCCTGGTGCTTCTGCGCGGCCTCGCGGTTCTCGAACCACACGCCTTCGAATTTGCGCCCCGAAAGGTAGAGTTCGGAGGGCTCGTTCAGCCCGATCACGCCGCCGCAATTGGAGAAGCCGGGGAGGTTCTCGTGCGTGATGCCCATGGTGAAGCCGGCGATGCGCGCCTGGGTGACGAGCTGGCAGGTGGAGAATGTCCGGCCCCGCGGCGGGCGGCGCAGACCGGGGATCGTCGCCATCTCCTCGGCATCGGCGAACAGCTTCATGCCGAAGGGCAGGGTACGCAGGCGCAGCAGTTCCGTGAGCTGGCGGGCGAGTTCGGCGATCTGCTTCGTGTCGGGCGGCGGCGTCTCGGCGATGGGCGGCGCGGCGTTCATGGACGGTCCTCCTCGCCCCGATGATGCGCCGATGCGCGGCGGTGTCCAGGAACGGCGAAGCCGCCGGTCCGCGCGAACCGACGGCTTCTGACCGTTCCGACGCCTGGGGATCAGGCGGTCGGCGCGGTTTCCTTGGCGGTTTCCTTGGCGGCGGCCATGGCGGCGAAGGGGCAGCCGGCGCCACGGCGCTGGCGACGGACCTCCGCGGCATAGCGGCCGGGCTGGTGTTCCTCGGCGGTGGACGGGATCACCACGCTTTCGCGATACGCGTTCCACTCCGTATCGCTCCATTGGGTGAAGGCATCGGTGACGGTGGAGGCGTTCATCACCGCATCCGCATAGGCGAATTGCGGCACCGGCATCACCTGCAGGATCGGGCGTAGCTGCGTGATCTGCACTGGCGTGTCGGTGCGGGTGAGGCGGATGTTGGTGAAGAGCGGGCCGAACCACTTGTCGAATTCGACGACGCCTTCGAATTGCTCGTAGGCCGCGCTGCGCGGCAGGTTGGACGGCGCACGGGTGAGCAGCGACCAGCCCGGCGCGGTGCGCACGAAAAGGCCGGTCCACATCTGCACGACGCCAGGCTCGGGCAGGCCGGTGAGGAAGGGCGGCGAGAAGCCGCGGATGTCCTCGGGCACCTCCTCGTCGAAGCGGGCGCGGAAATGCGGGTATTGCACGGCGCCGAGGCCGAGCGGCATCCATTCGTGCTCGAGTTCCTCGCAGGTCCAGAGCACTTCGTGCCCGTCCCACATCAGGCTGAATTCGAGCGGCGCGGTGATGTGCCAGCCGTAGCCGGAGGCCGTGGTGACGGCATCGCAGTAGCGGAAGGCGCGCGTCGGCAGCCCGCCCAGCGCCGAGCGGTCGGCGCGCTCGGGCGCCGGGATGCCGGGGATCAGGCGGTGGAAGGCGACGATCGGGGTGCGGTCGTGGCCCATGACGATGCCTCCTCGAGGACTGCGGATCGGTGACGACAGGGCGGGGGACCCGCGAGGGGTCCCCCTGCCCCGAGGGTCAGGCCCGGCGGACGCTGGCGCCGATGCGGACCGCGCCCTTGTCGGCGACGGAGGCGGGGGTGCGGACGCTGGCGCCGATGCGGACCGCGCCCTTGTCGGCGACGGAGGCGGGGGTGCGGACGCTGGCGCCGATACGGACGGTGCGGCTGTCGAGAACCTTCGAGGTGGTGGCCATGTGGGCGATGCTCCAGCAGGGGTGGGACCGTCTGGTGTGGTCCAGACGTCCTCAATCTGTGGTTTCACGACCGCCTTGACAAGTAATCTTTCCTACTTGCTAAAGAATTTCTTCTCTATACTATAAAGAATAGGAATTTGATCAACACATTCTTGTGACGATCACTTCAAAGGCTCCACCATGACTCACTCCAACGGGAGATTCATGCTTGAATGACGTGATTCACGCGATTTTCACGGAGGGAGATACAACTTAATAGTTAATTCCGCGCCGCGATCTGTGCCGAACTGGATCAGGCTTGTGCGACTCCGCCGCGTGCGCCTGCCTCGGTTATCGCGCCAACGTGGAATCGCGCACCATCATGCACCCCATCCCGACCTTCCCGCGTGACGTTTGTTGAACGGCGGAATACCCGTTAAGGCTACGTGATCATGGCCGATCTCGCATTGCGTCCCGGACAGGACGGCAGACCTTCCAGCGTGGTGGACAGCACCGCCATCCTCCTTGGCGCGCGCCCCGCGATCCGGCTGCGCATCACCATGCTGGGTCGCATGGATGTTCGGGCACTGACGGGCGAATCGCTCCTGCCAAGATCGCGGAAAACGCGAGCCGTGCTGGCAATCCTCGCCTTGGAAGCGCCAGGCCTCGTCTCCCGCCAGCGCATCGCCGAGCTCCTCTGGAGCCGCCGCGGCGAGGAGCAGGCCCGCGGATCGCTGCGCCAGGCGCTGCATGAAATGCAGGAGGCGCTCGGCAGCGAGGCCAAGGGCCTCATAGTCGCCTCGCGCGAGACCGTCGCGCTGAACGACGAGGGCGTCTGGACCGATGCGCGCGCCCTGCCGGGCATGGCGCGGGACAGGCCCGAGGCGCTCGACCTCCTGAAATCCGAATTGCTGTCGGATCTCGACGGCCTCGATGACGCCTTCGATTCCTGGCTGTCCGAACAGCGCCGGCGCATCCGTGACATCGCCCTCGACGCCGCCTCGGCCCGGCTCGCCGCGGCGGCGACGCCCGAGACCCGCGCCAGGGAGGCGCGGCGCGTCCTCGCGATCGACCCGGCGCAGGAGCCGGTCTGGCGCGTCCTGATCCGCGCCGAGGCCGAGCGCGGCGACCGC
>Ga0207951_100459_pt1 | contig 20311 bp, 23 predicted proteins | sample Subbio12Aug_8Bad_FD_184830 | JGI IMG/M metagenome (GOLD analysis project Ga0207951, IMG submission 184830) | Serpentinite rock and fluid subsurface biosphere microbial communities from McLaughlin Reserve, California, USA - CR12Aug_8Bad (SPAdes) | ecosystem: Environmental > Terrestrial > Deep... | reverse complement strand
CCCCGCCAATTCCGAACGGCTTATTTTCGGTACCCAGGCCAATGCCTGAATTTCCGGGTGGCGGCCCAGTATGGGGTGGGTCAGCCGTTTGAATTCGGCTCGGTTGATGTGATCGGAATCCGAGAAAACATTTTGCAAAAACTGCGTGTTTTCCAGCGCATTGTGTGCGTATTCGCCGATGATCTGGCCAATAGCCGCTGCCTGGCCGTCGAATTCGCTCTGGATACGCGCCTGTTCCGCCTGGTGAATCCGCGTGAACATCAGGCCGAGCGCCATCAGCGCAACCGACATCGGCAAAACCACACTAAGCAGCCGGGGGCGCCACAAGCTGCGAGGATGGGCAAACAGGCAAAAGATCATCGGTGTCAACAGCAAAACCCCCAGGCTGTCGCCCAGCCACCAGTTGCGCCAGTTGGCCGCCAATTGTCCTGATGGAATGGCATCGATGAACCACAAACCGGCGATGCCCACCGTGGGTGAGATCAGACAGGCCAACGGCCCTGCCAGTACCAGAAATGACAGGGCGGCTGCCAGCGAATCCAGTGCCGGCACGCCCCGCCCCAGCCATTTTCGTGTTGCCCAAACCGCCGCCACGGCTTGTCCGGTGTTGCCCAGGGCTATGACGGCAGTGATGAGGACGGCGACGGCGTCCATATCGGTGTCCAGCCGCGACAAGGCATAGAACTGGTTGAACAGTGCGCCCAGCCAGATGCCGGGCCATGTTCTGAGTCCACACAGCATCAGCCCGGCAACGGCAATACCGGCGGGTGGCCACAAAGCGCTGCTGTAAACCGGCGGCGGCGACAGCCATAGTCCGACGATACCGCCCAACGCCATGGCCAGCGCCAGCAGGATCGCACAGACGAGGGTACGGTATCTGTCGTCAAACAAAGCCATCATCGGCATCATTCATACACCCCCTGCCGGGCGCTGACGGCGTGACAGCAAAACACTCAGCGGTGCATCGAGGGTGCTGCACGCGCGCCAGTGCATACCCAGTTTTCGGCTTAGTTCGGCAATGCGCTGCTGGCGCTGCTGAAACTGCTGGCGGTATTGGCGCCAACGGGCGCTGTCACCCGCATCGATCACCAGGTCACGCAGCCTGTCGGTGACGCGATAGTGGCCCTGATCCGGCAACCGGGCTTCGATCGGGTCGTAAACCTGGATCAGCATGATGTCGCAATGCCGGGCCAGCAACGACAGCGACAGTTCCGCCGCAGCGCTCAGGCCACGAAAATCGCTGATGATATAAACCCGGCTGCCGGGGTGGGCGTGGTGTTGCAAACGCTGCAAAGCCTGTTGCAAGCCCGCCGCATTGGCCACGGCGTAATCCGGCTGCACCAGGGCATTGAAAAAGCGCAGCAATCCGCTGCGGCCATTGCGCGGCGGCAATTCCTGACAGCCGCGCTCGCTGAACAATTGACCGCCGATGCGGTCGCCCTGCTGGTGGGCCGACCACGCCAGCAAGCCCGCCAAACGCGCAGCCTGCACGGTCTTGAACACGCCCCGGGTGGCAAACACCATGGTCGGGCCGTAATCGACGCTGATGAACAATGGCCGTTCGCGTTCCTCGCGAAACACCTTGCTGTACGGCTTACCGGTGCGGGCGGTAACGCGCCAGTCCATACGGCGCACATCGTCACCCGGTTGATACGGTCTGCTTTCGGCAAAAGCCATGCCACGGCCCTTGAATGGCGACAGGTAGTTGCCATCGCCAACGGCGCGCACCCTGCCGGGATCAAGGTTGAGCGCCGTCGCCGGGGTAGCAAGGTCTATCAAAGTCCTGAGCCTGATGTTGATTCTGTCGTCGGCACTGGTCACCGTCATCGGCCCCACGGCATTACCGGTACGGTCGAGATACTGTTGGCCGGTGCGCCATCGATCAGTTTGCGACTGATGGCCAGATAAACCAGGGTGTTGTTGCTTTCGTCCCACAACCGCATCACCCGGGTTTCCTTGAACAGCAGCGAGGTGTTTTCGGAAAACACTTCTTCGTCTTTGGGCATGGTGGCAGGCAGCTTGATCGGGCCGGTCTGCCGACAGGCCAGCGAAAATTGCGACGGGTCTTGCGCTACGCCCAGAGCGCCGGAAATGCCGCCGGTTCTGGCCTGGCTGACGTGACAAGTGACACCGGCAATTTTCGGGTCGGCAAACGCTTCGACGCAAATTTTGTGGTTGGCGCCGATGAGTTTCCAACTGGTGGTGACGCAGCCTATGGTTTCGGCGTGGACACTGCCGTGGATGGCCAGTGCGGCTATGAGAGTGAGCAGGGTTGTTTTCATGAGGAAACTCCTTTGGGTGTCAGTATGCGTTCCCACGCAGGAGCGTGGGAACCAGGAAAAACCGCCCTCATCCCCAGCCCTCAGCCCTCGCTTCGCTCTCCCTGAGGGAGAAGGGCGTAAAAGCCCCTCTCCGTCAGCGACAATGCCGTTAAGTTAAGAACGTAGGTGCGAATTCATTCGCACTATTGGCGTCATCGGGCCGAATAAATTCGGCCCTACGATAGCCGTGAGCGGCCTAACTTAACGATATTGCCCTCTGGGAGAGGGGGTGGGGTTAGGGAAATCGTCAGGGCACAGCAATACGCGACAACAGGGTTTTGACGACGGTATCACTGCTGATGCCTTCGGCTTCAGCTTCGTAAGACAGGATGACGCGGTGGCGTAACACATCGAGCGCCATGTCCTGAATGTCGCCGGGGTCGACGAAGTTGCGTTGGTTCAGCCAGGCCTTGGCGCGGGCGCAACGGTCGAGGGCAATGCTGGCGCGCGGGCTGGCGCCGTAGGCTATCCAACGTGCCAGGTCGTCGCCGTAGGCCGAGGGTGTGCGCGTTGCCAACACGATTTGCAGCAAATAATGCTCCAGGGGTTCGGCCATGTACAACGCCGATACTTCGTCGCGGGCGTCGAACACGGTTTGCGGCTCGATTTTCGGCGTTGCCGCTGCCGCTGTGGTTTGCTTACCCAATGCTTCGGCACGCGCCAGATGCAAAATGGTGCGTTCGTGGATGGCCGTGGGGTAATCGATTTTGACATGCAGCAGAAAACGGTCGAGCTGGGCTTCCGGCAATGGGTAGGTGCCTTCCTGCTCGATCGGATTCTGCGTGGCCATCACCATGAACAAGGGCGGCAGCGGGTAGGTAGCCTTGCCGACGGTGATCTGGCGTTCGGCCATGGCTTCCAGCAAGGCCGCCTGCACTTTGGCAGGGGCTCGGTTGATTTCGTCGGCCAGTATCAGGTTGTGGAACAACGGCCCTTTGTGGAATTCGAAGCTGCCTTGCTGGGGCCGGTAGATTTCCGTGCCGGTCAGATCGGCGGGCAGCAGGTCGGGCGTGAACTGCACACGATGAAAATCGGTAGCCAGGCCCTGGCTCAATACCTGAATGGCGCGGGTTTTGGCCAGCCCCGGTGCACCTTCGACCAGAAGATGGCCGTCGGCCAGCAAGGTGATGATCATGCGTTCGACCAGGGCTTCCTGGCCGATGATGCGGGTGTTGATATGGTTTTTGAGCTGATGCAGCGCGGTTTGCGCGGCAGTCGGTGACAGTTCGGTCATGGCAAATCGATCGGCAGGTTTATGAGCGTGTTCGTTACAGGGTTACCACAGGGCAATTAGCGCTGCCCAACGCAAACCATGGGTCATCAAGGCTGTTGGGACGACCTGCGCTGCTGGTTTTTCCAGTCGCGGTGCCTGACCATGATGTCGACGACCTCATGAGGATCGTCAGTAATGCTGATGAGATCAAGGTCTTCCGGCGAAATGGTGCCGTATTCCAGCATGGTGCTGCGTAGCCATGCCATCAGCCCGTGCCAGAAATCGGTGCCGAACAACACCAGCGGCAATGGATAGGCCTTGGCCGTCTGCATCAGTGTCAAGGCTTCGAAGAATTCGTCCAGTGTACCGAAGCCGCCGGGCATGCAGACATAACCCATCGAATAGCGGACAAACATCACCTTGCGGACGAAAAAGTAACGAAAATTGAGTGACAGGTTTTGATAATCGTTGGGTTTTTGTTCGTGGGCTAACTCGATGTTGAGGCCGATGGATAACTGGTCGCTGAGGAAAGCGCCTTTGTTGGCGGCTTCCATGATGCCGGGGCCACCACCGCTGATGATGGCAAAACCTTGTTCGCTCAACAGGCGCGACAGCTCGACAGTCTTCAAATAATAAGGATGGTCGGCTGCCAAGCGGGCCGAGCCAAAAATCGATACCGCATCGCACAGGCCGGACAGCTCATCGAAGCCCTCGGTAAATTCGCTGATGATGCGGAAAATGCGCCAGGATTGGTCGCCCTTGAGGTCATCTATGGTATTGGCCTGAGCCGGGCTGCCAGGTGTCAGACGGTTATTGATGCATCGCATGTCGAGTCCTTGTTGAATTTGAGCGTTACGGTTGCGTCATGTCCTGACCATCCAATGCAAACAGCGGTTCACCACCGATCAAGGTATGGCTGACACGCCCGATCAATGTTTGTTGCCAGTACGGCGTGTTGCGACCGGCGCTTCGCCAATGGGCGGCATCAGGCCGCCAGGTCTGACCCGGATCGAAAATGCACAGATCGGCCACGGCGCCCGGTGATAGCGTCCCGGCGTCCAGTTTCAGAATACGGGCCGGTTTGCAGGTCAGGCTGGCGATGGCTTGCATCAGGCCGATGCCTTGTCGTTCGGCGAAGGCCAGCGTCAGCGGCAGCAGGGTTTCCAGCGCAGCGATACCGGGTTCGGTTTCCGGGAAGGCACCCAGTTTGGCATCGAGATCGTGCGGCTGATGATCGGAACAGATGGCGTCGATGACACCGCTGGCCAGGCCGTCGCGTAAGGACTGGCGGTCAGCGGCGCTGCGCAGCGGCGGCATAACGTGGTAATGGCTGTCGAACGGTACGATGTCGTCTTCCGTGAGGTGTAATTGATGCGCTGCAACGTCGGCGCTGACATCAAGGCCGTATTTTTTGGCCTGTTGCAATTTGATGACCGATTGCCAGCAACTGATCTGACCAATGTGCAGCCTGCAACCCGTCAGTTGTGCCAGTTCCAGGGCTTGCGTCAGCGCAATCGATTCGGCGGCTTCGGGAATACCGGGCAAGCCGTAACGGCTGGCGACAGCGCCTTCGTGAGCGCAACCTTTGCCGCTCAACGAGGCTTCATTGGCCTGGTGAATCACCAGCAAATCGTGGGTGGCGGCGTATTCCATGGCGCGACGCAGAATCAGCAGGCTGGCCAGCGGCGCGCTGGCGTTGCTCACTGCGATGCAACCGGCCTGCTTGAGTGCAAACAGGGCGCTGAGTTCGCTGCCGTCCAGCCGCTGGGTCAGTGCGCCTATCGGGTAAAGCTGTGGGTAACCGGCGCGTTCGGCCTTGTCCTTGATGTATTCGACCACCGCCGGGCTGTCGATGCAGGGCTTGGTGTCGGGCGGCAGGCACAGCGAGGTGACGCCAGCGGCCAGTGCAGCGGCAGTTTCGGACTGGATGCTGCCTTTTTGCGTCTGCCCCGGTTCTCGCAGACGGGCGCTGAGATCGATGAACCCAGGGCAAACGATCTGGCCACTGGCATCCAGCGTGTGGTCGGCGGTGAAATCGGCAGGCAGGTCGCCCACAGCGACGATACGGCCATGGGCGATGGCGACGGTGCCGATACGGTCGATGGCGTTGGCCGGGTCGATGATGCGACCGTTGAGGATGAGCCGTCTGGTCATGCCGCACCGCCGGGTTGCAGCGTCATCGACATCACCGCCATGCGCACGGCAATGCCGTTGCTGACCTGTTGCAACACCACCGATCGCGGCCCGTCGGCGACTGCCGAGGCAATTTCGACGCCGCGATTGATCGGGCCGGGGTGCATGACGATGGCGTCGGCTTTGGCGTGTTGCAAACGGGCTTCGGTCAGGCCGAAACAGCGGAAGAATTCGCTTTCGCTGGGCAGGAATGCCGAGTTCATGCGCTCCTTTTGCAAGCGCAGCATGATGACGACATCGACATCGCGCAGGCCCTGATCCAGGTCGTGCATCGGCATCACACCCATCTGCTCCACATCGGCAGGCAGCAAGGTCTTGGGGGCGACGACGCGGACTTCGGCGGCGCCCAGGGTGTTGAGCGCCAGTATCTGCGAGCGGGCGACGCGGGAATGCAGAATGTCGCCGACGATGGCGACTTTAAGCTGTTCAAAGCGTTGTTTGTGCTGGCGTATCGTGAACATGTCGAGCATGGCTTGCGTCGGGTGGGCGTGCTGGCCGTCACCGGCGTTGATGACACTGATGTGCGGCGCGGCTTGCCGGGCGATGAAGTGCGCAGCACCGCTCAAGGCGTGACGAACTACGAACATGTCGACGTGCATGGCTTCCAGGTTGCGTATGGTGTCGAGCAGACTTTCACCTTTCGAGGAGGCCGAGGTGGCGATGTTGATGTTGAGCACGTCGGCGGACAACCGTGTTGCCGCCAGCTCGAAGGTAGTACGGGTGCGGGTACTGTTTTCAAAGAACAGGTTGACGATGGTCTTGCCGCGCAGCAACGGCACTTTTTTGACCTGGTTTTGCGAGAGGCCGACGAACGATTCGGCGGTGTCGAGAATTTGAGTCAGCAGCGCTGCATTCAAACCTTCGATAGTCAGAAAGTGCTTGAGACGACCGTCTACGGTGAGCTGCAAATGCTGATCCATGGTCATGCGGCACGGGCGACGGTTTGAATGGCGATACCCAGGGGTTCGGGGCCGGTCAATTGGATGCGCTGGTTCGCAGGCAGATCGATACTGGCCGCTTTGCAGTCGGGTTGCAGTGGAATCTGTCGGCCATTGCGTTCGACCAGCACGGCCAGCAACACCTGGTTGGGCCTGCCATAGTCGAAAATTTCGTTCAGGGCGGCCCGTATGGTGCGGCCGGTGTAGAACACATCGTCGATCAGGATGATGTTGCGCCCCTCCAGATGGCGCGGCAACTGGCTGGATTTGACGTTGGGGTGCATGCCGATCTGTGAAAAATCGTCGCGGTAAAAGGTGATGTCGAGCAGTCCCAAGCCCTCCTGCAAGCCCAGACGCTGGTGCATTTGCCGGGCAACCCATGCACCGCCGCTGTGTATGCCTATCATCAACGGGTTGTCGAGTTTACGCAGGCTGATCTGCTGACGAATGGCGTTTTCCAGCGTGTCGAGCAGGCTGTCGATATCGAGGTTGAAATTAGACATGGCTGTCATTGTTCAGGGCGAACGGGCGGGTTGGTGGATGCTTGTCCTGGCGAGTCAAACCAGCTTTGCAGTATCAATTGAGCGGCAAGCTGGTCTTGTACGGCCCATAGTTTAGCAGCACGCACTTCGAGTTCGTCATACAGCATCTGCTTGGCGGCGAAGGTGGTCAGGGTTTCGTCGACCGTGTAAACCGGCAGCTCGAAGCGCCCAGCCAGTTGGCGGCAAAATTTGCGCATTCTCGGAGTAATCGGGTTGTCGCTGCCGTCCTGCTGCGCCGAAAGGCCAACGACCAAGCCCATCGGCCGCCATTCGGTTATGAGCTTGGCGATGGCTTGCCAGTCTGGCACCTGGTTGGGGGATTTCAAGGTTAAAAGCGGGCTGGCAATGGCGCTGGCGGCGTAACCGACGGCAATGCCGATTTTCTTGTTGCCGAAATCGAAACCCAGGTAGGCGTCGTTGCTGAGTTGGGCAGCCAGGGGATCGCGCTCAGCCATGACCGGCCACTGTCGTCAGCCGGTTGATGTCGATGCCGACCTGGTTGGCGGCGGCGCTCCAGCGTTGACCGACCGGCGTTTTGAACAGGATGGCTTCGCCGCACGGCGTGTTGAGCCAAGAATTTTCGATAATTTCTTTTTCGAGCTGGCCGCTGCCCCAACCGGCATAACCGAGTGCGACCAGAAAGTTTTCCGGGCCTTCACTGTGGGCGATGGCTTCGAGAATGTCGCGGGAACTGGTCAGCACGATGTTGTCGGCAATGGATACGCTGGAATCCCATTGCCGTTCACACGGGCTATGAATGACGAAGCCGCGCTCCTGCTGCACAGGGCCACCGGCAAAAACCGGCGCATTGCGGATGCGTTCGGCGTCGCAGGTTATGTCCATTTGCTCGAAAATATCCTTGAGCTTCATGTCGGTGGGGCGGTTGATGACGATGCCCAGGGCGCCATCGTCGTTATGCTGGCAAATATAAGTGACAGTGTGAAAGAAGTTCGGGTCGAACAAGGCCGGCATCGCGATCAGGAATTGGTTGTTCAGGTAGGTGATTTCAGTCATTGAGTTGTCGGGGCTAGGCTAGCGGGCAGTCATGCCGGTTTCGTCGGAAAATTTCCAGACGCGGGTAATGACCAGTACATTGACTTCTTGCAGCAGTTCGGCGGGTAATTCTGCAAAGGGTGCGCTCATTTTGACGATGCGCTTGGCGGCTTCGTCCAGCGCCGGGTTGCCGGATGATCTGACGATACGCATGTCGTAGATCGAGCCATCGGCCTTGATGCCGACATCCATGGTCAACATTTGTGCGGCGCCTTTTTTACGTGCGGCTTCGGGATAATTGAGGTTGCCGGTGCGTTCCACCTTGTTTTCCCAGTCTTTGACGTATTGCGCTGCAAGGTATTTGTGGGTGCTGACCGAACTGACCGATTTGATCTTGCTGCTTTCGCTGCTTTGCTGGCTGGTGCGGATTTGCTCGCCGAGCTGGGTAATTTGTTGTTGCAGGGCTTCGGGCGTCAGATGCGGTCGCTGTTGCTGGGGCTGTTCGACGGCTTCTTCGATCGCTTCAGGCGCGGAGGCTGTTTTGACCGGCGCGGTGGTTTGCGTCAACACATGTTGCGGTTCTGGCTTTTTTTCGCTGTGTTTGATCTGCTTTTCCGCCGCCTTCGGTACGGGTTCCGCCGGTGGCGGACTGGGCAGATGTTGTTTGACAGGTTGCGGCTTGCGGGTTTCGTCACCGGCACCCAGTTGATGATCCGCAGCCAGAAAGCGGGCGTCCTTGGGTGCTTTTTTCAAAGGCGCGTGCGATAGCGTGATTTCGATCGAGCGATCGGCTTTTTTGGCGTCCGGCGCCTTGAAGTGGATGCCGAGAACAATGCCGATATGCAGCAGAAAGGCGACGAACAGCGCCAGCAATAGCGAATCATGACTGGACAATGGCGATGACGTCAGTACCGGGTTTTGCATGTCAGGTGAGTTTGAATGTGATCCATCAATTGAGCGCCGATGTTGATACCAAATTGCTGGTCGAGTTCCTGGACACAGGTTGGGCTGGTGACGTTGATTTCGGTCAGGTAATCGCCGATGACATCCAGGCCGACGAACACCAAGCCTTTTTCACGCAAGGCAGGGCCGACTTGTTCGGCGATCCAACGGTCGCGCGGGCTGAGTTCGCGGCCTTCGCCACGCCCGCCAGCCGCCAGATTGCCACGGCTTTCACCCGATGCCGGGATGCGGGCCAGGCAGTACGGTATGGCTACGCCGTTGACCATCAGGATGCGCTTGTCGCCGTGCCTGACGTCAGGCAAGTATTTTTGCGCCATGATGAAGCGTGCGCCGTGCGCGGTCATGGTTTCCAGGATGACACTGAGGTTGGGGTCGTATTCGCGGACGTGGAAAATCGATGCTCCCCCCATGCCGTCGAGGGGTTTCAGGATGATCTCACCGTGTTCGTGCAAAAAATCGCGGATTTTTTGCGGATCGCGCGCCACCAGGGTATCGGTGCAGCATTGCGGAAACCAAGCGGTATACATTTTCTCGTTGGCATCACGCAGGGATTGCGGCTTGTTGACAACGTAAACACCTTGGTGCTCGGCCTGTTCGAGGATGTAGGTGGCGTAAATGTATTCCTGGTTGAATGGTGGATCCTTGCGCATCAGGATGACATCCAGTTCCGACAACGCGATGTGCCGTTCACCCAAAAATTCGTGCCAGCGCGCCGCGTTGCGCTCGACTCTTAGGTTTCGGCAGCGTCCGAAGGCCTCGCCATTGCGCATGAACAGATCGTCGATCTCCAGGTAAAACAGCTCCCAGCCACGCGCCTGCGCTTCCAACAACAGGGCGAAGCTGGTGTCTTTCTTGATGTTGATCCGGTCTATGGGATCCATGACCATGCCGAGTTTGATCGTCATTGCTGCCTTAAGATGTGCGAAAAATGCGTTTGAAGAACACGCGAAAGTCTATCAAACTTCCGGCTTGCAGTTTACCCCGACCTGTTTTTTTGGTATAAAGCGCGGCTGTTTTCGAATCACACAGCTCGCATCGAGGTAGTTATGTCCAGAATATGCCAAGTCACTGGCAAAGGCCCCATCAGCGGGCACAATGTTTCACACGCGGTCAACAGAACCAAAAGACGCTTCCTGCCCAATCTGCATCACCACAGATTCTGGGTCGAAAGTGAAAACCGCTGGGTACGCTTGCGCGTGTCGCCCAAAGGCATGCGCATCATCGACAAGAAAGGCATCGATGTCGTATTGGCTGATATGCGTAGCCGCGGCCACAAAATTTAAGGAGACCTAACCATGCGCGACAAAATCAAACTGGTATCGAGCGAAGGCACCGGCCACTTCTACACCACAACCAAAAACAAGAAAACCATGCCCGAAAAGATGGAGATCAAAAAATACGATCCTGTCGTTCGCCGTCATGTCATGTACAAAGAAGCCAAAATAAAATAGCTTTCTGATGAGCAACAACCGTCAGTGATGTTTTGACGGCGTCGACATTCTCGCTCCCACGCTGCCGCGTTGAAATGCGGGCCGAATTCGAATCTCGGGTTGCGTGCTCATCCAGCATGGGTTCCCACGGAAACCGTGGGAACCCGACAGCCTCCTAACCAAGCACATCAATCAATCCGACAGGCACCCCCCTCATACTGCCTGCATCTCGACAAATCAAAGTCGCTTTATATTTATTCAGTGAAAGTGACTGTTTCGGGCGGAATGTGACAGCCACATGCGGCTGCAAACTCAAACAACCCGCGCCCTCGCATCATCGCTTCCCGCAGATTGGCTTTTACGCCTTCCCCTACTTGCTTACGCCTGCAATCATTCTGCCCGCAGCGCTGGTTTTTCTCGTGAATATGAGCTAGGTTTGTTCAAAAACCCAGCGTTCGACTATCATGCAAAACAACGTGAAACCTGCTGAACCGATAAGTAGAACACGATGTCCCAACGGGCAAACTACGCAAGGCTTGGCCAGCAAAACGCAGATCATCATGTTACGTTTTGACATTGTGTCATCAGCCATCACGCTGCAAACTCATTCAACGCGCCGATCCCTACCATGACAGCATCTGATCTCTCTGAACGATCGACAATGCCCACCCGACTAACAACGGGATTCGCCGCCAGCCAGTCGATTGCCAGCGTCATCGCAACCAAAATGCTCAGTCACAACCGGTCGCGTTTTTTTATGACCATCGTCGGCATTGCAATCGCCTTCTTCCTGGCCGCCGCGCAGATTGGTCTGCTGGTGGGCTGGATCAATACCAACAGTGCCATCATCAACAATACCGGTGTCGATATCTGGGTCACCGCCGAACAAACAGCCACCTTCGATTACGGTACGCCGATTCCCCGCCACCGCGTCCAGCAGGTGGCGAGCGTTCCTGGCATCAACTGGGCGGAAGGCATGCTGGTCGGCTGGGCAACATGGCGCCATCCCAACGGCAAACCGATCAATGTCGAAATCGTGGGCCTGGACAAAAGTTTGGCCGGCAAACCGGCACAAATGCTTGCCGGTGACCCGGAAATCATCAAACAACCCGAGACAGTCATCGTCGACGAGCTGTTTCGAGACTTGCTGGGCGTCTGGGAAATTGGCGACGAAGCCGAAATACAAGGCAAGCGCGTCATTGTGGGTGGCATATCGCAAGGTGTCAGAACCTTTACTGCCGCGCCTTTCGTCTTTACGTCGATCAAGAATGCCGTGACTTACACCCCCTTCTATCGCGAAGACGAAATCTCTTACGTCATCGCCCGCATCGAAGCCGGCGCCGATATTCAGGCTGTCAAAAGCCGCATTCAACGCGAAGTTTCCAATGTCGAGGTGTTGACCACCGCCGAATTCGCCGAACGCTCGGTGAAATACTGGATGCTGGAAACCGGTGTCGGTATCACCGTCATCATCACCGGTATTCTCGGCTTGCTGGTTGGCATCGTCATCATGAGCCAGACCCTGTTTGCCATTACCCAGGATCATCTCGCCAATTACGCCACGCTGCTGGCTTTGGGTTTTCACCAAAACACGCTGCGCCTGATCGTACTGACTCAAAGTCTGACCCTGGGAGGACTCGGCATCGCGGTAGGCGCTGCTCTGTTTGCCGTTGCCGCCAAAGCCTCCGCCCGCACGCCTATTCCGCTGGAAACCACGACAGCGGTTTCGGTTGGTCTTATCCTGTTTTCGCTGCTTTTCTGCATAGGCGCCTCGTGGTTTTCGATCCGCGCCATCTTCAAACTCGACCCTGTATCGGTATTCCACGGATGAAGCCAATCACCAAGCCGGAACCCGTCCTTGTCTGTCGCGGAATCTGCAAGAGTTACGGCAGTGGCGACATCGTCGAACGTGTCTTGAAGCGTGTCGATCTGGAATTCAGCCGTGGCCAGGCCTCCGTGCTGATCGGGCCTTCCGGTTCCGGCAAAACCACCTTGCTGTCGATTCTGGGCTGCCTGCTGGCACCGACCGAAGGCGAATTGGTCATCGGCAATGGCATGGTCGATTTCACCAACAAGAGCAGTCTGACGGAAGTGCGCCGCCAGAAACTGGGTTTCATCTTCCAGCACGCGCAACTGTTACCGTTCATGACGATACAGGACAATCTGGCCATCATCGGCAGAAACGCCGGCATGACAGCAGCCGATGTCGACCAACGGCTGGACAACCTGCTCGACCGCTTGCAACTGAAACCCATGCGTCACAAACTGCCGTCGCAACTGAGCGGCGGACAACGTCAACGAGTCGCCATTTTAAGAGCCTTGCTGCATCGCCCCTCCATCGTACTGGCCGACGAACCCACGGCTGCACTGGACTGGAACACCGGTAAAACCGTCGTCGAGCTGTTGCTGGAACAAGCGCGGCTGGAGCAGGCGGTTCTGGTGGTCGTCACCCACGACACCCGGATGCTGCCGCTGTTCGACCGCATCCTGTCGATAGCCGACGGCATTTTGACCGAGCAATACCAGACAGCGGCGCTGGAAAACACCTTCTATACTCACTCCTGACTCAACAGGTTTTTTCGGGCTTTCCCATGCAATGTTTCAAACTCATCCTGGCTTTATCGGTAGCGTTCGCATTGACCAGCAGCGCAGCCGCAGAACAACGCTGGATTCAAGGCATTGGTTATGTCGAACCCACCGGTGAAGTTCGCCGCCTGGCGTTCAGACATGCCGGTATCTTGGGGGAATACGGCGTCGAAATCGGCCAGAACGTCAAGGCGGGCGAGCTTCTGGCTTCGCAGAGAAACCACGAGGAGCGCTATGCGGTATCCGTCGCGGAAGCGCAACTCGCAGCCGCCAAGGCTGAACTCGCCAGAATACTGGCGGGTGTCAACCCCTATGAAATCGACGCCAAAAAGCATGCGCAGCGTGTCGCCGCGCTGGATGCGGAATACGCCAAACGCAAACAGGACAGGATCGCCAAATTGCAGGCCAACAAATTTGCCTCGGAAGACGAGCACGATTTGACCGAAACCCAGGCGCGATTGAGGCAAGCCGACACCCAGCGCGTCGCAGCGGAAATGCGCCATCTGACCCACTTTGTGCGCGATGTCGACAAAAACCTGGCTGCCGCACAGGTCGCCGTTGCCGAAGCCCAGTTGCAGGCTGCCAGACAGCGGCTGGAAGAAACCTTGCTGCGCTCGCCGATCGACGGCACCGTCGTCGAAACCATTTTACGGGTCGGCGAAGCCACGATGAGTACCGGCAGCCCGGAACCGGCCTTGCTGGTTGGCGATTTGCAACACCTGCGTGTGCGTGCAGAAATCGATGAGAACTATGCGCTGGATTTGAAAGCAGGCCAGAAAGCCGTCATTTTCGGTCGCGGCCTGGGTGATCGTGAGATACCGGCCCATGTCGAACGGGTGAAACCTATCATGGGCAAGAAAACCGTGTTTGCCAAAACGGCAACCGAGCGCAAAGACATCGATGTGATTCAGGCCTTCATCCAGCCCGACGCCAAACTGGATGTACCGATAGGTCTGGAAGTCAATATCAAGATAGCCGCCGAATAAGCACACCAACCCCGGCATACCGAACTTGATAGCGTGGCTGGCCACGGAAACCGTGGCCAGAAAAACACCACCCCGCAACTGACAATAAAATGACGAAACGCCAAACAAGCGCAAACGTCATAAAGACGTCATGAAACACATCTAGCCTGTAGCGTCACCAACGAATCATTCCGGGAAATGGACTTACAACACGAACTAGCGAGCGTACTCGCCGAAAAGCGACTTACACCGATCTTTCAACCCGTTATTTCGGTGAATCAAAAAAAGATCATCGGCTACGAGGCGCTCATTCGCGGGCCGTCCGACAGCCCGCTGCACAGCCCGCTCAATCTGTTCGATGTGGCCGAGCGCTACGACATGCATGTCCGTCTGGAATTCGTGGCCCGCGAGCTGACCATCCACCAATTCTCGGCTTTGCAACTGCCTGGCAAGCTATTCCTCAACGTCAGCCCGTCGGTGTTGCTGGAACCCGATTTCAAACGGGGTGAAACCCTGCGTTTCATCGAGGAATCAATCCTGCAAGCGTCTGCCGTCATCATCGAACTGACCGAACATCAACCCACGCATGACTATGAAGTGATGCGCGATGCGGTGAAACACTACCGTGACATGGGCTTTGAAATTGCCTTGGACGACCTAGGCGCAGGCTATTCCGGTTTGCGACTGTGGTCGGAACTGCGACCGGAATACGTCAAGATCGACAAACATTTCATCCAGGGTGTCAGCGATGACCCGATCAAGTTCAACTTCGTCCGCTCGATTCAGAGCATGGCCTCCGCCATGCACTGCAAGGTCATCGCCGAAGGCATCGAAACCCTGAGCGATCTTCAGGCCGTGGCGCAAATTGGCATCAGTCATGCGCAAGGTTTTTACCTGGCTCGCCCGCTGGCCAATCCGCCGGTCGAAATCGATGCCGCGCTGCTGCAAACCCAGCATGTTTTTGGCACTAACACTGTCGATGCCAACGGCAGCAAGCGTGTGGCAGAACTCACCACCAAAGTGTCACCTGTCCCGGCGCAAACCAAGGTCAGGGATGTTCTGGAAATGTTTCAACGGCAAAAGGACTTGAACTGCCTGCCCATTCTGGAAGACAGCTACCCCTGCGGCCTGATTTTCCGCGAGAAATTTTTCAGTGATCTGTTCTCATCGCGCTACGGCATCGAGCTTCATGGCAAGCAACCGATTGCCCGTTTCATCGACAGCGTGCCGCTGTGCTTTGACAAAACCATGCCGCTGGAACAGGTCAGTCAACAACTGACGGCATCGATGCGTAGCGACCTGGCTTTCATCGTCACCGACCAGGAGCACTATTACGGCATCGGCACCGTGCTGCATTTGCTGGCAGAAATCACCCAGCAGCAGATTCATTACGCCAAGCACGCCAATCCGCTGACGCTGCTGCCCGGCAGCGTGCCTATCAACGAGAGCATCAACCAGCTGCTGGCGCAAAATCAGGTCTTTGCCGTGGCCTATTTCGACCTGGACAACTTCAAGCCTTACAACGACTGTTACGGCTATTCGGCGGGCGACAACGTGATCAAGGCCGTTGCCGACATTCTGGTTGACATCATCCCCAAAGAGCTGGGCCGGGTAGGCCACATCGGCGGCGATGATTTCATCGCCATTCTGACCACTGCCGATTATCTGCCCCTGTGTGAAGCGGTTCTTAATGCGTTCGAAAGGCAGACGCTGGGGTTCTACAGTGCGGATGATTGGGCCAGCGGCGGCATCCACAGCGAGGACAGACAAGGCAATAAACAGTTTTTCGGATTGCTCAGCCTGTCGTGCGGTTTGGTCGATCCTGATCGCACGGCTTGCTGCACATCGCATGTCGACATCGCCGACCTGACCTCGGAAGCCAAGAAACAGGCCAAAAAACTAGCGGGTAACAGTTATTTCATCAACAGGCGAATGCCCACCCGAAAATCGTCGCCCGGCTGTTGCGACGATGCCGAGGCTGCGCAGGCGTCATGACAACCGAACTTTCAGCGCATATCCCCCCATAACACCTGCACGGCAGACAAGGCCGCCAGCACGGCGGTTTCGCTGCGCAGAATCCGTGATCCCATGCGTACCGGCACGAATCCTGCCGCCCTGGCAAGTTCGCGCTCGCGTTCGCTGAAACCACCTTCCGGGCCGGATAGCAGGGTGAGATTGCCGTCTTCGGGCTGTAAATCCGCCAGCGTCTGTGCGCCATGAGGGTCGAGAAAAACACGCAACCCCTGTTGAGCAGCCATCCAGTCGGACAATTCGGCAATGTCGCCAAAGGCTGCCAGCCGCGTTCGCCCGCATTGTTCGGCAGCATGTTGGGCAATGCTTTGCCAGTGCTGGCAACGTTGCTGCTTTTTATCGCTGTCCAGGCGGGTGACGCAGCGCTCGGTCAGCAGTGGCGTAATGCTGGCCACGCCCAGTTCGACGGCTTTCTGTACCGCCCAGTCCATGCGGTCGCCACGCGAAATGCCCAAGCCCAGCGTCACCGATAACGCCGACTCGACATCGCGGGCGACGCAATGCTCGACGGCTATCGCCACCCGCTTGCGGCTGATTTCACTGAAGTGGCCAAGGTATTCGCCGCCGCGCCCGTTGAACAGCACGATGGCGTCGGCCTGCTTCAGGCGCAATACCGTTCTGACGTAATGTGCAGCGTCGTCATTCACCTCGATATGTCCACCCACATTCAGGGCTTGGTCGATATACAGTCTTGAAACCCGCATCAGTCTTGCACCGCTTGCTGTATGCCCTGCCAGGCCACAGCTACCATCCGCTCGATCTCCTGTTCGGTAATCACGTAAGGCGGCATGAAGTAGATGACGTTACCCAAAGGACGCAACAACACGCCTTGCGACAAGCCATGGCGGTAAACCCGTAGCCCACGCCGCTCCTGCCAGGGGAATGGCTCGCGACCGGCTTTGTGTTTGACCAGTTCGATGGCGACGATCATGCCGGTTTGCCGGACTTCGGCCACGTTGGGGTGGTCGCGGAAGCGGTCGACGGCGCGGGCCATGGCCGCCGCCAAATTGCGGTTGCTACCCAGCACGTCCTGGCTCTGGAATATGCCCAGGGTTGCCAGCGCGGCGCGGCAGCCCAGGGCGTTACCGGTATAACTGTGCGAATGCAGAAATGCCGTGAGGTTTTGATAATCATCGTAGAACGCCTGGTATACGGCGTCTGTCGTCAGTACCGCCGACAATGGCAGGTAGCCGCCGGTCAGGCCTTTGGACAGACACAGAAAATCGGGACTGATGGCGGCCTGTTCGCAGGCGAACAAGGTGCCGGTGCGGCCAAAACCCACGGCGATTTCATCGGCGATCAGATGCACAGCGTAGCGATCACACGCTTCACGCAGCAGGCGCAGATAAACCGGGTGATACATGCGCATATTGCCGGCGCACTGGACCAGCGGTTCGACGATGACGGCGCACACCGTGTCGGCATGGCGCGCCAGAGCTTGCTCCATGTCGGCGAAACGACGAATGGAATACGCTTCCCAACTTTCGCCTTCCTCGCGCAAATAACAGTCGGGGCCGGGCACGGTGATGACATCCATCAGCAACGGCCCGTAGGTGTCTTTGTACAGCGCCACATTGCCCACCGCCAGGGCGCCCAGCGTCTCGCCGTGGTAACTGTTCTCCAGCGTGATGAAACGGTTTTTTTGCGTCTTGCCCAGATTGCGCCAGTAATGAAAACTCATCTTCAGCGCAATCTCGACCGCCGAGGAACCGTTGTCGGCGTAAAAACATTTGTTCAGACCCGGCGGCGTGATTTCGACCAGTTTTTCCGCCAGCTCCACGGCCGCTTCGTGGGTAAAGCCGCCGAGAATGACGTGCTCCAGCGTATCCAGTTGTCGTTTGACGGCCTGGTTGATGATCGGGTTGGCATGGCCGAACAGATTCACCCACCACGAACTGATGGCATCGAGATAGCGATTACCGTCGAAATCCTCCAGCCAGACGCCCTGTCCGGACTTGATCGGAATCAACGGCAGCTGCTCGTGATCCTTCATTTGGGTGCAGGGATGCCAGAGCACGGCGAGATCGCGCTCGGTGAGTCGTTGATTGTTGGTCATGTGGTTTACCCGTGCGTTTTGGCCAGGGCTTGGCCGTTCGTCTGAACACAAAAACCACCGCCCCTGGCAGGAACGGTGGTTGAGGACGGCGTGTGGCGGTGGGTGTCAGCGCGGTGTCTTGAACAGGTTGTCGTTGTTGCTGTTCAGCAAGTCCAGCGCTCGCCAGAAAAATGTCGATGCGGGCGACATGATATTGCCCTTGGCGGCCTGATGTACGGTCAACCCGGCAAACCCCAAAAACAGCAACGAGCGTAAATCGACCCGCCCGGCGCTGAGTCGTGTGAGCTGCTGGTCGAATTCGGCGACGCCGAGTGACGACCAACTGGCCACCGTCAGGTTTTCCGCAGCGGGCAATTCGGCATCGACAGACTCGCTGACGATGAACAAGCCGGATGCGGCAGCATAATCGGCAATGCCGTCGAACGCACTATCACCATGTTGAATCAGCAGGCTCGCAGTCGACGGATTGATGAGCAATTGCTGCACCGGCTCGCAACCGGCCAGTGTTTCGGCCACATGCTCGAAAAAGCCGTCATCGCCGCGCATGGCCGGTATCTTCAAGCGGACGCGACCGGGCATCCGGTGCTTGACATGGGCCTTGGGTAAGGTCGCTGTTGTCATACGTCGGCCCGGGGGTTTAGTACTGCGTCGATCTCGCTGGCTTTGGTCTGCGGCACATTGCGTTCCTGCTGCAATTCTGCCTTGACTTCGGCCAGTATGTCCTCGAACTCCTCACCGGTTTCAGCCATGATTTCCCGCCCCTTTTCCAGCAATATCAGCCCGGATTTGAGCGCGGCCCTGGCCGTTGGCCGACTGGCACGGACAATACCAGGCAGTACCGGTACGACTGCCGCTGCCAGTACGACAGCACCAAGGCCAATGGCAATGCCCAGCGACGCTCCGTTTTTTACAATTTCGTCAAGTTTTGGCACGTTTATTTCCCAAATCGCAATGAATCACGGTAAACCCAAAACGATTCAATCGTCGTCTGCCGTCAGTATTGCGCGTATGCGTTGGTAAGCATGCTTGATTTCCTCACCAACCCGTTTGGCCTTGGTCAGCGCTTCATCCTTGGCCTCGACGGCATCGTCGCCTAGTTCGGCGCAGTCGCGTAACACTGCATCCCATTTGGGCTCCAGACTTTCGAACTCGTTCTTGACTTCCATGGAAGCCAGATGCAGTTTCAGCAGAATTTCATCACGCTCGCTTTTCAGATTATCGACCAAGGCGTTTAAGTCTTGTTTCAGTTCCATGGCTTAGCTCCCGACATTGCTGGTTTATGAAATCGAACCTGGCTTTCAGCGCGTTCCACAATGGAAACCGACATGAATCATCAGGCAACCTGATTGTATTCGACTATCGTCTTTCGTGAAAACTTTACCGACTTGGTAGCCACCGTTTCCGGTTCCCACGAAGACCGTGGGAACCGATACGAAAAAACAGCCGAGCCGACATTCAACTACGCAACGAGTTGCTGAAACCCAGATTGCTGACAATGAATGCGGTACAGAGCAGTGCGGACGAGAGAATGAAGTCGCCCAGTGTCACGACGTAAATACCCGTCAGTGACAAAACGACAACGATCAGTTGCTTGAAAAAATGTGCATTGATTTTCATGACATCACCTGGCCTTGCAAAATTGAACAAATGGCAAACCCACTATAAGGACAAATGCTTTCAAAACAACATGTTGAACAGGCGATGGATTGTTTCCAAATAGCGCACATATATCGCAGGAACCATTTGACAACTATAGTTTTGCGGGAAATGTGGGCCTGTTCCGCTGACCTGCGCCCAAAGCCTTACTAAAACCGCAACCATTCAGTCGCTTTGGGTCATATTCCTGGCGCGTGGTTATTCTAGTTTCCACCGTCTCCGAGGAAAGCCATGCCGAACGAGCACGGACCCCGAGGCTTCGAGTTCGGTATGCGTTCCCGCACAGGGGCATCACCCCATACGCGCCAACTTAAGCCCCTAAGTCATTGTTTCCTCTTGAAAACGAGGTGTGGCAACCCCATGACAGGGTGTTTTTACCGACTAAAGTGTAAAGTCCCCATGAAGTTGCCACCATCACTGGATA
>Ga0207951_100456_pt1 | contig 20420 bp, 19 predicted proteins | sample Subbio12Aug_8Bad_FD_184830 | JGI IMG/M metagenome (GOLD analysis project Ga0207951, IMG submission 184830) | Serpentinite rock and fluid subsurface biosphere microbial communities from McLaughlin Reserve, California, USA - CR12Aug_8Bad (SPAdes) | ecosystem: Environmental > Terrestrial > Deep... | reverse complement strand
GCTGCGCCGCCCTCGACATGCGTCGCCCGCGGCGGCTGGCCGCCTTCGCCTTGCTTGCGGCGCTCCCCGCCGTCCTCGCGACGGCCGCGATCGGCTACAGCATCGTTCTGCTGGTGCGTCAGACGGGCCTCAGCCCTGCGGTGCTGTTCAACATCTACTCCTTCTGCATCGTTGAGCTGCTCGGCCTGCTGCTGGTGACCCCCATCCTTCTGCTGGTGGCCCGGGCTCACCGTTTCGATGGCATGGCCTCTGCGCGACTTCCGGAAGCTGTCGGCCTGCTGGCGCTGATGGCGGCGGTGACGGCCGCCGTATTCTGGAATGACAGCGTCCCGTTGATGTTCCTGACCTTTCTGCCCATGTTGCTGATTGGTCTGCGGCTGCCTCCGACGATGGCGGCGGCCTCCCTGATCCTGGTGGCGACCCTCAGCGGCGTGGCCACGCTGACGGGTCATGGTCCGATCCATCTGACCCGCCTCGACGAGGTCGCCGGCCTCGAGGCCGTGCCGCCGATGCTGCGCCGGCTCGGCGTCTACAATCTGTATCTGCTGGCCATGGTTGCGACGGTGCTGCCGATCTCGACGGTGATGACCGAACGCCGCCGGCTGGAAGACTGTCTGCGCGCCCGCACCCTGGCTGCCCAGGACGCCCGGCGGAAGGCAGAGGACGCATCCGCGGCGCGGTCGCGTTTCCTCGCCATGATGAGCCATGAGATGCGTACGCCGCTGAACGGGGTGGCCGGGTTCGCCGATCTGCTGGCCAGCCGCCCGGGCCTGGACGCAGAGGCCGTACGTCAGGCGCGTCAGATCCGGGAATCCAGCGATGGCCTGCTGATGCTGGTCGAGGACATCCTCGACTTCGCGCGCGGCGACGACGCCCTGAACAACGAGCCGCTCGATCTCACCGCGCCGGTGCGTGAAGCGGTCTCCGTCAGCCTCGCGGCGGCCGACGCGCGCGGCCTGTCGCTGAGCATCGACGATCGGCTGCCGTCGCAGTCGCGCTTTGTCGCCGACCACCGCGCCCTGCGCCAGGCCCTGCATCCGCTGGTGGCCAATGCGGTCAAATTCACCGAGCGCGGCGAAATCGTGGTGCGGCTGGACCGCGCCACCGACGGCGTCTGCATCCGTGTGTCGGATACTGGCCCGGGCATCGACCCGGCCTTCCTCCCGACGCTGTTCGATGTCTTCGCCCAGGCCGACGCCTCGATCGGCCGCCACCACGCCGGCGCGGGCCTGGGTCTGGCGCTGGCGGCGCGCCACGTGCGGCGCATGGGCGGCCGGATCGAGGTCGACAGCCGGCTCGGCGAGGGCTCGACCTTCATTCTTCACCTTCCCCTGTCCCGCGCCGCGGACGCCGAACCGGCGCAACCGCTGGACGCCGCGCCGTCAGAGGACGTCCCGGCGCCCGCCGATGGTCCGGTCCACGCCCCGGGCGTGCTGGTCGTCGACGATCACCCGGTCAACCGCGAGGTCGCCCGCATCATGCTGGAAGCCCTGGGCTGCGAGGTCGTGGAGGTCTGCGACGGCCAGGAGGCGCTGGACGCTGTGGCCCGTCAGCCGTTCGACCTGGTTCTGATGGATGTCCGCATGCCCCATATGGACGGGCTGGAGGCGACCCGTCGGATCCGGGACATGCCGGGGCCGGAAAGCGCCCTCGCCATCGTCGCCATGACCGCCGACGCCATGCCCGAGGACGTGGCCCGCTGCCTGGCCGCAGGCATGAACGCCCACATGCCCAAGCCGATCAGCCAGGCAGGCCTTCTGACCGTGGTCCACCGCGCCGTGTGCGGCGATCTGCCCGCCCCACGCCTGTCCGGCGAAACCCGGGCCGCCTGAACCGCGTGACCTGATCGGGTCCGTTCGGCCTGCCGGGCCTGCAATGACCTGCTGCCGGACATCCGCAACGCGGTGGATCAATAGCGAGGGACGCATCGCAGCGCGCTCGATCTTGTCCCCAGCGGCATCCCCAGTTGGTGCGGTTCGCCTACCACATTTAGCGGTTCTGCAAAAAGTGATCGCAACATAGCCCTGATTTGGCTTGGCGCCGGGCCCGTCTGCCCGCATGGTGACTGCCTCTTCCCGGAACCCTTCGCCAGAGTCCCAGCCCCATGAACGCGCACGTCTCGATCACGTCTCCCGCCGCCGGCCTGCTGACCCCCTCGGCCGCCTACAAGCCGTTCCGCTACCCGTGGGCGTTCGACATGTGGAAGAAGCAGCAGCAGGTCCACTGGATGCCCGAAGAGGTGCCGCTGGGCGAGGACTGCAAGGACTGGGCGGCCAATCTGACGCCGTCGGAACGCAATCTGCTGACCCAGATCTTCCGCTTCTTCACCCAGGCCGACATCGAGGTCCAGGACAACTATATGGAGCGCTACAGTCGGGTGTTCAAACCGACCGAGGTCAAGATGATGCTGGCGTCCTTCGCCAACATGGAGACCATCCACATCGCGGCCTACGCCCTGCTGCTCGAGACCATCGGCATGCCCGAGAGCGAGTTCGGCGCCTTCATGGAATATGAGGCCATGCGCGACAAGCATGACTTCATGGGCAAGTTCGGGGTCGAGACCAACGGCGACATCGCCCGGACGCTGGCCATGTTCGGCGGCTTCACCGAAGGGCTGCAGCTGTTCGCCTCATTCGCGATGCTGATGAATTTCCCGCGCCAGAACAAGATGAAGGGCATGGGCCAGATCGTCAGCTGGTCGGTCCGCGACGAGAGCCTGCACTGCGACGGCATCATCAAACTGTACCACGCCTTCAACAAGGAGACGGGCGCGGTCACCCCCGAGGTCGCCGCCGACATCATCGACTGCTGCAAGACGGTGGTGGAGATGGAGGACCGCTTCATCGACCTGGCCTTCGAGATGGGGCCGGTCGACGGCATGACGCCCGGGGACATCAAACAATATATCCGCTTCATCGCCGACTGGCGCCTGCGCCAGCTGCACCTGCCCGAGGTCTATGGCGTCAAGGAAAACCCGCTGCCCTGGCTGCAGTCGCTGCTGTCGGGCGTCGAACACGCCAATTTCTTCGAGGCCCGGGCCACGGAATACTCCAAGGCCGCCACCACCGGCGCCTGGCACGGGGCCGAGGGGGTCTGGACCGAGTTCGACAAGCTGATGGCCCGCCGCGACATGAGCATGGTCGCCGGCTGATCAGGACGTCTGGCCTGACAGGCGTCTCCTCAGTGTCGGGGCGCGTCGGTCAGGCAGACCCGGCCCGAGCGCCGGCAGGCGGCCATTTCGGCCTCCCAGGCGGCGCGCTCGCGTTCGTAACGGGCGCGGGCGGCGTCCGCGGCGGCGACGTCGGCTTCCCACTGGGCCCGCGCGGTCTCGAGACGGGCGGCCTCGGCGCGCCAGCGCGCGCTCTCGGCCTCGAAGGCGGCCGCGGCCTCGATCTCCATCTGTTCCGCGGCGGCGTTGCGCGCGGATATTTCGGCGTTCAGCCGTGCCGTGGCGGCCAGTTCGGCCGGATCCTGTTCGGCGTCGGAAGCGGCGCTATAGCTCTCGCCGCGCTGACGCAGCCAGGCCTCGGACCCCGGCTCCAGGGCGGCGCCGGGGGCGCTTTGCGGCGTGGTCTGCGGCGATTTGGTCTGGGCGAAGGCGGGGACCGCGGCCAGAAGCAGGGCGGTCGTGGCGGCGAGGGCGAAACGGGTCATCCGGGGACTCCTTGACAGTCAAGCGTCGCGTTGAAGCTGGGCGGTTTCACGGCCGCCCGCCAGCCATAACGCCGGTCGCGCGATTTGGCGCCCGATCAGAGCGGCAGCCGCAATACGAAGGCCGTGCCCGACGGCCCGGTCTCCACCAGATCGAGCGCGCCGCCGTGACTGGCCGCCAGTTCGCGCGAGATGGCCAGGCCGAGGCCGGCGCCCTCCGAGGCGCGCCCGCTGACGAAGGGCTCGAACAGGCTCTCCGACAGCCGGGACGGGATGCCGGGTCCGTCATCGGCGACCCGCAGGACAGCGACCTCGTCCACAGACGAGGCCGAAACACGGATCACGCCCTTGCGACCGGGGGCGCGGGTCGAATCCCCCTCAATGGCCTGGCGGGCGTTGCGCATCAGATTGACGAGGATGCGGTGCAATTGGTCCGGGTCGGCGTTGACATTGAAGCGGGCTGGAATGGACCGGACCAGACGGACGCCGTCCGCCGCCAGGCCCGCGTCCTCGGCCGCTGCGGCGACAGCGGCGGCGAGTGGGATCCGCACCCGCTGGGGCGGAGGCTCCTCGCTCTTGCCGTACTCCAGCACATTGCGCGACAGGGCGGCGGCGCGGCCGAGGGCCCGCTCCAGCCGGGGCAGAACGCGGGCCACCTCCGGGTCGGGAGAATCGGCCAGCCGCTCGGACGCCATCTGGGCCGAGGTCAGCATATTGCGCAGGTCGTGGTTGATCTTGGCCACGGCCTCGCCCAGTGCGACCAGACGCGCCCGCGAGCGCAGGGAGCTGCGGACCTCCTCCTGCATCCGCGCCAGCTCGCGCTCGACCCGGCCGATCTCGTCCTGGCGGTCGCTGGGCGGATCGCCCTCGCTCTGGGGATCGATGGCGAAATGTTCGATCGACCGGGTCACCCGCCGCAGCGGCTGCAGCACGAGGAAGGCCAGGCCGCCGTAAAGCAGGCCACCCGCGGCGAGGGAGATGAGCAGGGAGGTCAGCAGACTGTTGAGCAGGAAGGCGCGCAGCTCGACCTTCAGCGGCTCGGCCGGGGCCAGAATCTCGATGAAATCGCCCGATCGGTAGCGTGGGCGGGCCTGCACCCGGATGGACCGCTCGGGGTGGCTGAACAGGGTGCGCCACGGATCGACGATCCGGGTCACGGGGCGGCCCTCGCGCAGGTCGATCAGGTCTGGGGTGCGGGGCAGGTTCGGGGCCTGCAGCAGCAGCCGCCGCACGCCCTGGTCGCCGACGACCACCGCCTGCACCCCGCCTATGGCCAGCAACTGTTCGGCGGCGTCATCCTCGACCGCTGAATAGGGCAGGGCCTCGACCCCGACCGAGGCCAGTTCCGCCGACTGCAGCCGGTCGAGCAGCCAGCGCTCATGGAAGCTGGCCGCACTGGGCACGAGGATCACGACGCCCACCACCACGGTGAAGATGAAGGTCAGCAGCAACAGGCGCCAGGCGAGGGCGTCCGGGGCGTGGGGGCGCAGACGGTCGCGCCAGTCCGCCGGCAGGCCCAGACCCTTCCGGGCATCGCTCAGCAGGGGACGAAGCGGCGTCATGCGACGCTCAACGCAAGGCTCGGGCCAGAAGCTGCGCCGCTCACGCCGTTCTCCTTCGCGCGAGGGCGGCCTGGAACCCCTTGAGGGCGAGAGGCAGGACCACGGCAAGGACAAAGACGCCGGCCATCGGCGCCCAGAACTGGCCGAACAGGGCCCGGACGTCCGGGTTGGGGTCATTGGCCAGCAGGATGTTCAGCCGCGCTCCGATCCAGCAATAGATGATGTGGGCGGGCAGAAGGCCGATCACCGTCGCCACCGTATAGGGCGCCACCCGCACCGCCATCACCCCGGCGGCGACATTGATCATGTGAAACGGCACGACAACGGCCAGACGCGAGGCCAGCACATACCAGAAGGTGTCCCGGTCGATGGCCTCGCAGACCTTCTGCATCAGCCCGTTGCTCCGCGCGGTCCTGAGACCCAGGGTTTCGCCCAGGGCGGTGCGGGCCACGGCATAGATGATCAGGGCGCCCACGGTGGCGGCGATCGAGGTCGAGACCCCGCCGACCCAGGGGCCGAACAGATAGCCGGCGGTGATGGTCAGAAAGAAGACGCCGGGCACCACGCTGGCCGTCAGCACGGCGAACACGGCCATCAGCAACAGCAGACTGGCGATATAGTTGTCGGCGCTGAAGGCGCGCAGGGCCAGACCGTGGTCGCGCAGGGTGTCGAGCGACAGATAGCGGTTCCAGCCCATGCCGAAGATCAGCGCGATGACGATTCCCAGCACGATCAGGGGCAGGAAGCGCTTCAGCCGGTCCATCTTCACTCCGCTGCAAGCCTGTCGGCGTTGACACCCCCGGCTTCGCCGCTTATACGCCCGCCCTTCCCGCGACGGACCGTTTTCCGCCGCCCAAATGTATTCAGTCCCAGGAGCCGAACGTGAAGCGGACCTATCAGCCGTCGCGACTCGTGCGCAAGCGCCGACACGGCTTCCGTTCGCGGATGGCCACCAAGAACGGTCAGAAGATCGTTGCGCGCCGTCGCGCCAAGGGCCGCAAGCGCCTGACGGCCTAAGTCGTCCGGCGCCCGGGTTCGGGCGCATGAGCGACCCTTTCAAAATCGAACGTCTGACTTCGCGGCCCCAGTTTCTGGCGGCCGCGAAGGGCGTTTCAGAGGCCCGCGGCGCCGTGGTCGTTCAGCGGCTGGACCGCGGCGATGGATCAGCGACGGTCCGGCTGGGCTTCACCGCCACCCGCAAGGTCGGCAATGCCGTGATCCGCAACCGCGCCAAGCGCCGCCTGCGGGAGGCCGCGCGGGCCGCGGCTCCCCTTCTGGCCGTGCCCGGCAGCGACTATGTCTTCGTCGCCCGGATGGGCACGGCGGACCGTCCGTGGGACCGTTTGCTTGACGATGTGAAATCGGCGCTTACAAGGCTGGCGACCCCGCGACCGGCGCCAAAGTCCGCGCCTTCCCCACCCGCGCCCGCCGGCCAGGATTCCTGATCTCCATGCCTCCTCACGACAACAGCCGGAATACGATCCTTTTTGTCGTGATCGCCGGCATTGCCCTGATGCTCTACAGCTTCTTCGTGATGCAGCCGCAGGCTGAGCAGCGCAAGGCGACCCAGCAGGCCGCCGCCGAACGCACGGTCGAGGGACCGGCCGAGCCCGGAATGATGGCAACGCCGGTGTTCGTCGAGGATCGTCGTGCGGCCCTCGGCGCCGGCGGGACGGTGCGGGTGCCGATCCAGACGCCGACGCTGCGCGGTTCGCTGTCGTTGACCGGGGCCCGGATCGACGACCTGTTCCTGACCCGCTACCGCGAGAGGCTCGACCAGGATTCGCCGCCGGTCGAGCTGTTCCGCCCGCAGGGGATGCAGCATGCCTATTACGCCCAGTTCGGATGGAACGGCGCCAATGTCCCCGGCGGCGTTCCCGGCCCGACCACGGCGTGGCGGCTGACCGAGGGCGCGACCCTGACGCCGACGACGCCGGTCACCCTGACCTGGGACAATGACGCCGGCCTGCGCTTCACCCGCCGGATCTCGATCGACGACCAGTATCTGTTCACCGTCGCCGACACCGTCGCCAATTTCGGGGACCAGCCGATCACCATCCGTCCCTATGGCCGGATCGAGCGTCAGGGCGTGCCCGCCGACCTCGGTCGCAACCAGCTCCTGCACGAGGGCGGCATCGGCACCTTCGGCGCCGACGGCTCCTATGCGACCGAACAGCTCAAATACAGCAACTGGGCCAAGAAGCCGGTTCAGGAGCACAGCTCGACCGGCGGCTGGATGGGCGTCACCGACAAATACTGGCTGGCCGCGCTGATCCCGCCGCAGGACGAGCGGATCGAGGCCGCCTTCCGGGTCACCGATGCGGGCGCCTTCCAGATCCACTCCGCCACCATGCAGGGCGCCGTGCGGACCATCGCCCCGGGACGCCAGATCAGCGAGACCCAGCATCTGTTCGCCGGGGCCAAGCGCAACCAGATCCTGTCGGCCTATGAGACCGCCTTGGACCTGCCGCGTTTCGTCTATGCGATCGACTGGGGTTTCCTGTTCTTTCTGACCCGGCCGATCTTCCTGCTGATCGAATTCTTCTACGGCATACTGGGCAATTTCGGCCTCGCCATCCTGGCCCTGACCCTGACCGTCCGCCTGATCATGTTCCCGCTCGCCAACAAGAGCTACGAGAGCATGTCCAAGATGCGGACGCTCGCGCCCAAGATGGAGGAGATCAAGAAGAAGCACCCGGACGAGCCGCAGAAGCAGCAGCAGGAGCTGATGGCCCTGTACCAGAAGGAGAAGATCAATCCCCTGGCCGGCTGTTTGCCGCTGCTGCTCCAGATCCCGGTCTTCTACGCCGTCTACAAGATGCTGTCGGTGACCATCGAGATGCGCCACCAGCCCTTCTTCGGCTGGCTGCAGGACCTTTCGGCGCCCGATCCCACCAATATCCTGAACCTGTTCGGCCTGATCCCCTGGGACCCGGGCTCGACCCCGCTGATCGGCGGCTTCCTCGCCAGCGGGACCAGCGGCGGCTTCACCCTCGGCCTCAGCGTCCTGGCCATCATCTACGGCCTGACCATGTGGCTGCAGATGGCGATGAGCCCGCCGGCGCCGGATCCGATGCAGCGCAAGATCTTCGCCTTCATGCCGATCGTCTTCACCTTCATCATGGCCGGCTTCCCGGCGGGCCTGCTGATCTACTGGGCCTGGTCGAACGTGCTGACGATCTTCCAGCAGTACATCATCATGCACCGCCTCAAGGCCGAGAACCCGATCGACACCTTCATCGCGCGGCTGAAGACGGCGAAGGTCTGAGTTGGACGAGTTCACCCCCGAGGAACTCGAACAGGGCCGCATCCTGTTCGCCCGCCCGGCCACCTTCGTCATGGGTTGCGCCAAGATCGAGCAGCTGCCCGACCCGGACCTGCCCGAGGTCGCCTTCGCGGGCCGGTCCAACGTCGGCAAGTCCAGCCTGATCAATGGCCTGGTCGGCATGCACAAACTGGCCCGGGCCTCGAACGAGCCGGGCCGCACGCGCGAGGTCAATTTCTTCGACCTCGACGGCCGGCTGCGGCTGGTTGACCTGCCCGGCTATGGTTGGGCCAAGGCGTCGAAATCGACGGTCAGGAAATTCCAGGACCTGGGCCGCGACTATCTGCGCGGCCGGGTCACGCTGAAACGGGTCTATCTGCTGATCGACGCCCGCCACGGCCTCAAGAAGGTCGATGACGAGGCGCTGGACGCGCTGGACCTCGCCGCCGTCAGCTACCAGATCATCCTGACCAAGGCCGACAAGCTCAAGAAGGGCGAGGCCGAGAAGGTCCAGGAGGCGACCCTCAAGGGCGTCTCCAAGCGCGGCGCCGCCTATCCCGCCGTCATCGTCACCTCGGCCGAAAAGGGCGACGGCATGCCCGAACTCCGCGCCGAGATCATGCGCACGACGGGCGTGACGCTGTAACCGTCCCCTCCCCGCTTTGCGGGGAGGGGGACCATGCGAAGCATGGTGGAGGGGCGCCGCGCCTTGCCATCCTTCGAGGTCTGGAACGCCGCCGATACCCCTCCACCGCTTCGCGGTCCCCCTCCCCATTCGCTGCGCGAACAGGGAGGAGACGCTTGCCCGATCGGCCCGCGGGTGGTCCGTTGCCCGGATGCAGACCCACCGCATCCAGACCGACGGCCTGACCCAGCAGATCCTCGAGGCCGGCTCCGGCCCTCTCGTCCTGCTGATCCACGGCTTCCCCGAACTCGGGATCAGCTGGCGCGCCCAGATCGAGGCCCTGGCCGACGCCGGCTATCACGCCGTCGCCCCGGACATGCGCGGCTATGGCGGGACCGATAAACCCGCTGACCGCGACGCCCACTCCATCCTCCATCTCGTCGGCGACATGGTCGATCTGGTCCGGGCCCTCGGCGAGACGTCCTGCGTCGTCGTCGGCCATGACTGGGGCGCGCCGGTGGCCTGGCACTGCGCCCTGACCCGCCCCGATATGTTCCGCGCCGTCTTCGGTCTGTCGGTGCCGTTCCAGCCGCGCCGGCCCAGGGGTCCGCCGACCGCGGCCATGGCGGCGATCTCCAGACGCCTCGGCATGGGCGACCTCTATATCAGCCGTTTTCAGGCCGACGACGCCCACCGGGCGTTCGACGCCGATCCCGCCGGGGCCCTGCGCCGGATGTTTTACGCCTATGACGGCGCCACCCCCGACGGGCGCCAGTCGACCGGCTTCATTCCCGAGGGCCAGAGCTTTCTCTCGACCGTTCCCGATGACGCGTCCCTGCCGCCGTGGATGAGCGAGGCGCATCTCGCGGAATATGTCGCCGCCTTTTCTGCAGGCGGCTTCAGCGGGCCGCTCGACTGGTACCGCAACCTCGACCGCAACTGGTCGCTGACGGCCCATCTGCAGGACGCCCGCATTCGCGTGCCCGCCGCCTTCGTGGTCGGGGACCGCGACCCCGTGCGCCACTACGCCGGGGCGCATGAGGCGGGGTTGAAGGACTGGGTCCCGGACCTGCGGATGCAGGTCGTGGTGCCCGGCGCCGGCCACTGGATTCAGCAGGAGCGGGCGGACGAGGTGAACCGGTTGCTGCTGGAGTTTCTGGAGGGAGCGGTGGAACATGCAACCTAAGTGAATTTGCTGGAGAAGAAATCTGCGTTAAATGGCGCCTTGCCTGGTGCTTGATCAGTCCTGACTGCTTGCCGGAGGGGTCAATCAAGAAGCTGGTGTCAGCACCAACTGTGGTTGTGCTAGGATTTGGGCTGGGGATTTCCAGTGGGACCAGTCTGTCGTGCGGCTTCGCACACGCAGCTACCGCTACCCAATACTGTATCGGTCCGACTTGCCCGGTTCCTGAACTTTCAGAGATACAGCGCTGCAAGGATGCCTGTGAACGGAGCTATTATTTTCAAACGGTATTTTGCAACGTGCAACGTGCTACCTGCGCCAGCGGACAGAGCTCGTTGCTGGGCTAGATTGGCCGACGATTTCGGTGAATGCGTAAATGGCTGTATCTGATCAAATCATCCTCGACCATTCTCTCCGGATCACCCCCTTGGTTGGCGGAGATCCCAAGGACATCGCGGTGATTATGTTCCCAATCAAGACTGTGGGTTCAAATGACTATGAGTGCAGTTACCAGATACGTGGAGTAGGCCAGAAGCCTACGTCCATTTTCGGAGCGACGCCGATCCAGGCGATGCAGTTGGCCTTGAAGATGGTGTGTGTGGAACTGATCGGCCTGTCGAGGTCATACCATATTGTTGATGTGAAAACGGGCGTCTCGATCAGCGAGGACGTCCTCCGGCCCGGAGTTGGGCCCCATCCTGGCGACGCCTAAAGCCCCGTCACAGCCTCGGCCGTGATCTCGAGGCTGCGGATGCGGTCGTCGAGGTCGAACACCATGCCGGTGACCATGACCTCGTCGACGCCGGTCCGGCTGGCGAACTCCGCGAGCTTTGCCCGCACCGTCTCGCGTCCGCCGATCGCGGCGTAAGTCAGGCGGCTCTGCACCGCCGCCAGCTGACGCACGTCCAGCACCGTGGTGATGTCGTCCACCGCCGGCTTGACCTTGCCAGGCTTGCCGGTGACCACGGCGGCGAAGGCCTGCTGCATCGAGGTCGACAGCCGCAGGGCCGCCGCGTCGTCCCCGGCGGCGAAGACGTTGATCGCCGCCATGGCATAGGGCTGGGCCAGCGCCTTCGACGGCCTGAAACCGGTGCGATAGGTCTGCAGCGCCTGCATCAGCAGTTCCGGTGCGAAATGGCTGGCGAAGGCGAAGGGCAGGCCCAGATGGGCGGCCAGTTCGGCGCTGAACAGGCTGGAGCCCAGCAGCCAGAGCGGGACCTTCGATCCTGCGCCGGGCCAGGCCGTGACCCTCTGGCCCTCGACCGGATCCCCGAGGAAGGCCTGCAGTTCCATCACATCGCGGGGAAACTGGTCGGCGGCCTCGAAATAGCGGCGCAGGGCGCGGGCCGTCTCGCCGTCCGTCCCGGGCGCCCGGCCGAGGCCGAGGTCTATGCGGCCCGGATAGAGGGCCTCCAGCGTGCCGAACTGTTCGGCGATGACCAGCGGCGGATGGTTGGGCAGCATGACCCCGCCCGAGCCGACGCGAATCCGCTCCGTCGCCCCGGCGATATGGCCGATCACCACGGCGGTCGCCGCGCTGGCGACGCCGGGCATGTTGTGATGTTCGGCGACCCAGAACCGCTTGAACCCCAGCCGGTCGGCGGCCCGGGCGAAGGCGGTGGTTTCAGCCAGCGCGCGTCGGGCGTCTCCGCCCTCGACGATGGGCGACAGGTCGAGCACGGAGAAGGCGGTCATCCCCCGCTAGATCGGGTCCGCGGGTTGCGATTCAAGACCCGCGACGGGGGGCTCAGACCGGATGGGTCGGTTCCGGCTTCACCGCGGGGGCCGGCTCCGGCGTCGAGGGCGCGTCGGGCAGGGGGATGAATTCGACGTCGTCCTCGGTCGGCAGGGTCATGCGTCCGGCCTTCCAGTCGGCCTTGGCCTGGTCGATCCGCTCCTGCCTCGAATGGACGAAATTCCACCAGATGATGCGCGGACCCACCGGTTCGCCGCCCAGCACCATCACGCTGGAGGGCCTGAGCGCCTTGACGGTCGGTTCGGCCGTCGGCGCCAGAACGATCATCTGGCCCTCGCGGAACGTCCGGTCGCCGACCTCTATCTCGCCCTTCGCCACATAGAGGGCGCGTTCCGAATAGCCGCCTGCACCAGTTGCGGGGGGCGGAGCGGTGCGCACTCCCTCGGCCAGCTCCCAATGGACATAGAACAGCGGCGACGACACCGGCACGGCGGCCCTGGCGCCATAGGCCTCGCCGGCCACGAGGCGTGCGAACAGGCCGCCGCTCTCATAGGCCGGCTGGTCGGCCTCGCCGTGGTGGTGGAAGCGCGGATCGGCTTCCTCGGACTCCTCGGGCAGGGCGATCCAGGCCTGCATCCCGTGCATCGGGCCGCCCGTGGACCGCTTCAGCGGATCGGTGCGCTCGGAATGGACGATGCCCTTGCCCGCCGTCATCCAGTTGACCTCGCCGGGCCGGATGGCCTGGCTCGCGCCGGTGTTGTCCCGGTGCATGATCTCGCCCTCGAACAGATAGGTCAGGGTCGACAGGCCGATGTGCGGATGCGGCCGCACATTGATCGCCTCGGACCCGGGCGCGAACTCGGCCGGTCCCATCTGGTCGAGGAAGATGAACGGCCCGACCATGCGCCGCGCGTGGAACGGCAGGATGCGCCCGACCTCGAAACCGCCGAGGTCCTTGCGACGGGCGTCGATCACCATTTCGATCATTGTCGGTCCCCTGACGGTTCTGGTCGGTCCGCGCCGGACTATCCGACGTGCGGCGTAATGATGCCAAGGGGCAGGGTCGTCACATTCTTGACCCCGCGGGTGACGATATGGCTCTCGCAGTCCGAGACGATGCCGAGGCTCAGCAGCTTGTTGCGCAGGAACTGGTCGAAGGCATGCATGTCCGAGGTGATGATGCGCAGCACATAGTCCTCGCGCCCGGTGATGGTGGCGCACTGCACCACCTCGGGCCAGGCGGCCACAGCCGACTCGAAGGCGTCGAGGTTGCCGGTCGAGGGCAGGCTCAGCTTGACGATGGCATAGACCTCGAAATCCAGACCCAGCTTGGTCGCGTCCAGCAGGGTCACCCGCTTGCGGATGAAGCCGGTGTCCTCCAGCCGCTTGATGCGCCGCCAGCAGGGCGAGGCCGACAGGCCGACGCGGTCCGCCACCTCGGCCACGGACAGTCCGGCGTCCTGCTGCAGGATGTCCAGAATGCGGGCGTCGACGGGATCCAGATCGTCAGCCAAGGCGTTTCTCCGATGGTTGTTCTGGCGCAATAAAATACCGGCAAACGGGCTGAGGCAAGGTCAAAATCGAGCGAGCCTTGCCAAACGCCTCGTGCTAAATGCGCGGTCAGAGGAAATGCGGTCGGATCAACCGGACGGGACGGAATGAAGAAGCCCAATAGCCAAGCTCTCTCCCTGCGCGTGCCCGAGCCTTCGGGCCGGCCCGGGGACCCCACGGACTTCAGCCATCTGAAGCTCGACCCGGCCGGCGTGGTCGACCGCCCCGAGGTCTCGACCGCGCCGTTCGAGATGCGCGACCACGCCTTCCGGCTGATCCGTGTGCTGGACGACGACGGCCAGGCCGTTGGTCCGTGGAATCCGAAGCTGGACGCCGAGACCCTGCGCCGTGGCCTCAAGGCCATGATCCTGACCCGCGCCTTCGACGACCGGATGCATCGCGCCCACCGCCAGGGCAAGACCAGCTTCTATATGAAATGCACCGGTGAAGAGGCCATCGCCGTCGCCCAGGGCATGATCCTGTCGCGCGAGGACATGGGCTTCCCCACCTATCGCCAGCAGGGCCTGCTGATCGCGCGCGGCTATCCGCTCGCGACGATGATGAACCAGATCTATTCCAACGCCTCGGATCCGATCAAAGGTCGCCAGCTGCCGATCATGTATTCGGCGAAGGACTACGGCTTCTTCACCATCAGCGGCAATCTCGGCACCCAGGTGCCGCAGGCGGTCGGCTGGGCCATGGCCAGCGCCTACAAGGGCGACGACAAGATCGCCATCACCTGGATCGGCGACGGCGCCACGGCCGAGGGCGATTTCCACAACGCGCTCACCTTCGCCGCCGTCTACCGCGCGCCGGTGATCCTCAACATCGTCAACAACCAGTGGGCCATCAGCTCCTTCCAGGGCATCGCCGGCGGGCTGGAGACCACCTTCGCCTCCAAGGCCATCGGCTACGGCCTGCCGGCCCTGCGCGTCGACGGCAACGACTTCCTCGCCGTCTGGGCCGCGACCCAATGGGCCGAGGAGCGCGCCCGCTCCAACCAGGGCGCGACGGTCATCGAACTGTTCACCTACCGCGGCGCGCCGCACTCGACCTCGGACGATCCCAGCCGCTACCGCCCCGCCGACGAGCACGACAAATGGCCGCTGGGCGACCCCATCGCCCGCCTGAAACAGCATCTGATCGCGCTGGGCGAATGGTCCGACGAGCAGCAGACGGCCGCCGAGGCCGAGGCCGTCGATCAGGTCCGCGCCGCCGGCAAGGAGTCCGAGGCCATCGGCACCCTCGGCCAGTCGCGCCCCTCGGTGAAGACCATGTTCGAGGAGGTCTATGCGACCGAGGACTGGCGCATCACCGAACAGCGCCGCGAGGTGGGGGTATGAGCGCTCTCTCTTTCCGCTCATCCCGGCGAAAGCCGGGACCCAGTGCTTTCGCGTGGCGCGCTGCGTGGGATGACTGTCAGTGCGAAGCCGGGGGCGCCGATCGCCCACAGAACTGGGTCCCGGCTTTCGCCGGGATGAGCGGTGAATTTTGATGACCGAACAGACCTTCACCGAAGCCGACCGCACCGACGGCCTGGAGCCCGACGGCGACACCGTGGGCTCGCCCGCCCCGGCCACCGCCAACGCCATGCCCGCCGTCATGCCGATGAACATGATCCAGGCGCTGAACTCGGCCCTGCACGTCAAGATGGCCGAGGACCCGAACGTCCTCAGCTTCGGCGAGGACGCCGGCTATTTCGGCGGCGTCTTCCGCGTCACCGACCAGCTGCAGCAGAAGCACGGTCTGACCCGCAGCTTCGATGCTCCGATCTCGGAATGCGGCATCGTCGCCGCCGCCATCGGCATGGGCGCCTATGGCCTGCGCCCGGTCGTCGAGATCCAGTTCGCCGACTACATCTATCCGGCCTATGACCAGATCGTCTCCGAGGCGGCCAAGCTGCGCTACCGCTCGGCCGGCCAGTTCACCAGCCCGATCACCGTGCGTTCGCCCTACGGCGGCGGCATCTTCGGCGGCCAGACGCACAGCCAGTCGCCGGAAAGCCTGTTCACCCACATCGCCGGCCTCAAGGTCGTCATCCCGTCCAACCCCTATGACGCCAAGGGCCTGCTGACCGCGGCCATCGAGGACGACGATCCGGTCATCTTCTTCGAGCCCAAACGCCTCTACAACGGCCCCTTCGACGGCTGGCACCAGAAGCCGGTCAGCCCGTGGAAGGCCCAGGAGCTGGCCCAGGTCCCGACCGGCAAATATGTCGAGCCGATCGGCAAGGCGCGGATCATGAAGGAAGGCGCCGACGTCACCATCCTCTGCTACGGCACCATGGTCTGGGTGTCGCTGGCGGGCGCCGAACACGCCGGCGTCGACGCCGAGGTCATCGACCTGCGCACCCTCGTGCCGCTCGACATCGAGACCATCGAGGCCAGCGTCAAGAAGACCGGCCGCTGCGTCATCGTCCACGAAGCGCCGAAAACCTCGGGGTTCGGAGGAGAGCTGTCGGCCCTGGTGCAGGAACGCTGCTTCTATCATCTGGAGGCGCCGATCGCGCGGGTGACCGGTTGGGACACCCCCTATCCCCACGCCTTCGAGTGGGAATATTTCCCGGGACCCGAGCGGGTCGCCACGGCCCTGAAGGCCGTCATGACCGGAGGGCGCTAGGATGGGCCGCTACGTCTTCAAACTGCCCGACGTCGGCGAGGGCACGGCCGAGGCCGAACTGGTCGCCTGGCATGTGAAGGTTGGCGATCATGTCGCCGAGGACCAGATCATCGCCGACATCATGACCGACAAGGCCACGGTCGAACTGACCTCGCCGGTCGCCGGCAAGGTTCTGGCCGCCCATGGCGAGCCGGGCCAGCAGCTGGCCGTCGGCTCGCCGCTGGTCGAGTTCGAGGTCGAGGGGGCGGGGAACGCCAGTGCTGAGGCGCCGCCCCCCTCGAACCCTGCTGCGCAGGCTTCGGTCCCCCTGACAGGGGAACAATCGGCGCCGCAGTCTCCCCCCACCGGAGGGAGTACCCGCGAAGCGGGGGAGGGGGCGCCCGCCGCCGCACAGGCCGGCAATTTCGTCTTCAAACTCCCCGACGTCGGCGAAGGCACCGCCGAAGCGGAACTCGTCGGCTGGCACATCAAGGTCGGGGATGTCGTCGCCGAGGACCAGATCGTCGCCGACATCATGACCGACAAGGCCACGGTCGAACTGACCTCGCCGGTCGCCGGAACCGTCGTCGCCCTGCACGGCGAAGCCGGCCAGCAACTCGCCGTCGGCGGCCCGCTGGTCAGCTTCCAGGTCGAGGGGAAGGGTAATCAGTCGATCGCCGCGTCCGCCCCGGCCCCCTCCACCGCTTCGCGGTCCTCCTCCCCCGATGGGGGAGGACTAAAAGCGTCGGCGCCGCCGGCTCAAAAGTCTCCCCCCACCGGGGGGAGTACCCGCGAAGCGGGGGAGGGGGGCAAGACCCGCACCCTCTCCGCCCGCGGTGAACGCCCGCTCGCCTCCCCCGCCGTGCGCAACCGCGCCCGCGACCTCGGCGTCGAGCTCCAGTTCGTCCCCGGCTCCGGCCCCGCCGGCCGCATCGAACACGGCGACCTCGATGCTTACGTCTCCTCCGGTGGTCCCGGATCGTCCGCCTCCGGAGCATCGGCCTCCTCGACCTACGCCCGGGCCGAAGGAACCACCGAAACCCGCATCATCGGCGTCCGCCGCAAGATCGCGGAAAAGATGGCCGAGAGCGTCCGCCGCATCCCCCACATCACCTATGTGGAGGAGATCGACGTCACCGCCCTGGAGGAGCTCCGCGCCCATCTCAATGCGCGGAAAGCCAAGGACCAGCCCAAGCTCAACGTCCTGCCCTTCATCGCCCGGGCCATGGTCGTGGCCCTCCGCGACCAGCCGACCATCAATTCCCACTATGACGACGAGGCCGGGGTCCTGACCACCCACGCCGCCGTCCACATCGGCATCGCCGCCCAGACGCCGAATGGCCTGATGGTGCCGGTGATCCGCCACGCCGAAGCCCTCGACCCCTGGGCCACGGCGCTGGAGATCGCCCGCGTCTCGGGCGCGGCCAAGGACGGCTCGGCCAAACGCGACGAGCTGACCGGCTCGACCATCACCATCACCTCGCTGGGCACGCTGGGCGGGGTCATCCACACCCCGATCATCAACCACCCCGAGGTCGCCATCGTCGGCCCCAACAAGATCGCCGAACGGGTGGTGGTCAAGGACGGCCAGATGGTCGTGCGCAAGATGATGAACCTGTCCTCCAGCTTCGATCACCGCATCGTCGACGGCCATGACGCGGCGGTGTTCGTGCAGCGCATCAAGGGGCTTCTGGAGCATCCCGCGACGTTGTGGATGGGGTGAGGGGGATGGCTCGTTGGATCAGCCCATTGGCAATGGCGCTCAGCTTTTCGCTGACGACAGGGTTCAACGCGCTCGCCTGTAGTCCTCCACCATCACCCGATTGGGCAGGCTGGGTCGAAACACCTGCAACCGACATCTTCGTCGGCCGCGTGACTTCCTTGACGCCTCTGCCCGAGGCCGAGGTCCAGGGCATACCCCTCAGGCAGGCCGTGCTGCGCATCACGCGCCTGGCCTCGGACAAGGATCGGACTGGCCCGGCTGTGGTAGACGCCACGATTGTGCTCGAGGTGCTGGATCCAAGCCGCGAGCGTGATGCACATGCGCTCTGTCTCTATCCCACGCCTTACCGTGCGGGGGATGTTCTGCTGGTCATGCAAAGTCCCGGAGACGACCCTCGGCTATTCAGTCGGACCTGGGTCGGTCAGTCGCGTTTCGCCCCCCTGTTTCAAGCAAGCCACAACGGCGACCAATGACCCAGACCCTCACCACCAAAGTCCTCATCATCGGCGCCGGCACCGGCGGCTATGTCGCAGGCATCCGCTGCGGCCAGCTGGGGCTCGATACCACACCCCACTTTCCGCTCATCCCCGCGAAAGCGGGGACCCAGTTCTTTGGGTGACGGGGCCGATGGGATTTCCCGCTGACCCTTGTTCTGAAACACCGGCGTCAAGCTGGACAGGACTGGGTCCCCGCTTCCGCGGGGATGAGCGGAATCAATAAGGGATGGCCTTTTTCACCTACATCATGGCGAGCGGGCGCAACGGCACGACCTATGTCGGTTCCCCAGACGACCTGATCACACGCGGGTTTCAGCACAAGACGAAGACCTTTATCGGGTTCACTTCCAAGCACGACATCGATCGACTGGTCTGGTTCGAGACGCACCCAACACGCGAGGCGGCGTTCAAGCGCGAGCGGCAGATCAAGAAATGGAACCGGCTCTGCAAGCTGGAACTGATCGAAAAGACCAATCCCGGCTGGGAAGATTTGCATGATCGGCTGAGACTGGGCGGCCTGTCCGATGCGCAAGACTGGACGCCGCCCGAAGAACCCGAATGATCTGACGACGTGCCTCACAAAAGAACTGGATCCCCGCGTTCGCGGGGATGAGCGGAAAAGAAGATGCAACAGACCAGGACCAAGGTTCTCATCATCGGCGCGGGCACAGGCGGTTATGTCGCCGCGATCCGCTGCGGCCAGCTCGGGCTTGAGACGACCCTTGTCGATGCCTCCGACGGCCTTGGCGGGACCTGCCTGAACGTCGGCTGCATCCCGTCCAAGGCCATCATCCACGCGGCCTCGAAATTCGAGACGGTCAGCAAGGCCGCCGCCGGCGGCACGCTGGGGATCACGGCGTCCAAACCCGCCATCGACCTGGCCCAGACCACGGCCTGGAAGGACGGCATCGTCCGCAAGCTGAACGCCGGCGTCGCGGGCCTGTTGAAGAAGGCCAAGGTCAAGGTCATCAACGGCTGGGCCGAATTTTCCGACGCCAAGACCTGTACGGTGAAGACCGCCAACGGCGACATCGTCATCAGCGCCGAGCACGTCATCCTCGCCACCGGCTCCGAGCCGGTCGAACTGCCCTTCCTGCCCTTCGGCGGCGACGTCATCTCCTCGACCGAGGCCCTGTCGCTTTCGGCCGTGCCGAACAAGCTGGTCGTCGTCGGCGGCGGCTACATCGGCCTCGAACTCGGCATCGCCTTCCGCAAGCTGGGGGCCGAGGTCGCCATCGTCGAAATGGCCGACCGTCTCCTCCCCCTCTACGACAAGGCCCTGACCGACCCGGTGCAGAAATGGCTGGAGAAGCACGGCGTCGAACTGCACCTCGGCGCCAAGGCCGGATCGTTCGAAAAGGGCCAGCTGAACATCACGACGAAGGACGGCGCCGCCCTCAAGCTCAAGGCCGACAAGGTCCTCGTCACCGTCGGCCGTCGTCCGCGGACGAAGGGCTGGGGTCTGGAAAACATGGGCGTGGCCATGGCCGGACCGTTCGTCAAAATTGACGACCGCTGCGCCACCTCGATGAAGAACGTCTGGGCCGTCGGCGACCTGACCGGTGAACCCATGCTGGCCCACAAGGGCTCGGCCCAGGGCGAGATCGTCGCCGAGATCATCGCGGGCCATGACAAACGCTTTGACCCGGTGACCATCGCCGCCGTCTGTTTCACCGAGCCCGAGATCGTCTCCGCCGGCCTCGGCCCGCTGGACGTCGAGGGCCGCGACGACGTGATCACCGCCGTCTTCCCGCTGATGGCCATCGGCCGCGCCCTGGCGCTGGAGGCCGGCGACGACGGCGGCTTCGTCCGTGTGCTGGCGTCAAAGACCGATCACCGGCTGCTGGGCGTCCAGGCCGTCGGCCAGCATGTCTCCGAACTGTCCAACAGCTTCGCCCAGATGCTTGAGATGGGCGCCGTGCTCGAGGATGTGGCCGGGACCATCCACGTCCACCCGACGATGGGCGAGGCCTTCCACGAGGCGTCGCTGCGCGCGCTCGGACACGCCATCCACATCTGATCCGACCGACCTTGACGTAGCGCGGCCTTAAGCTCCCCGATCGCCGTGC
>Ga0207951_100454_pt1 | contig 20616 bp, 23 predicted proteins | sample Subbio12Aug_8Bad_FD_184830 | JGI IMG/M metagenome (GOLD analysis project Ga0207951, IMG submission 184830) | Serpentinite rock and fluid subsurface biosphere microbial communities from McLaughlin Reserve, California, USA - CR12Aug_8Bad (SPAdes) | ecosystem: Environmental > Terrestrial > Deep... | reverse complement strand
GCTGGCTGACCGACTGGGTGCGATCATTGATTCCACTTCCTCTGTTTGCCATTTCCCCACAACCCTGGGATTTCAAATGGTGGGTGGGGCCGCATGTACGTTGGGTGAAGTCAAGGCCCGAGCAGATCTACTGATCTTCTGGGGCTGCAATCCCATGGAAGCACACATGCGCCATTTCACCCGGTACTCGGCCAACGCAAAGGGCTTCCTTACGCCCAACGGCCGGAGAGATAGAACCGTAGTGGTGGTTGATGTACGCCCCACCAAGACAGCGAAGACAGCCGACCGTTTTCTCCAGATAGAGCCCGGAACCGACTATGAAGTATTGACCTCGCTGCGGGCCCTGATTAAAGGCAAAGATATCAATGAGCCAGTGGGCGGTTTGCCTTCGGAACAGATTAAGGAATTGGTCCAAATGATGAAAACGTGCCGTTATGGCGTGGCCTTTTTCGGCATGGGCCTGACCATGACAGCCGGGCGAGGTTACAATGTGGCCGAGATCTTTGCCCTGGGCGCCGAACTGAACCAATATACCCGGTTCTTTGCTATGCCCATGCGAGGGCACGGGAATGTAGCTGGGGCGGATCAAGTGATCACCTGGCTGAGCGGTTATCCTGCTGCTGTCAGCTTCGCCCGTGGATACCCTCAGTTCGGCCCGGGGGAGTTCACTTCCGTGGATGTCCTGGCCAGAAGGGAAACGGACGCAGCGCTCATCATCGCATCCGATCCCATGGCTCATTTTCCCCGAAAGGCGGCAGAACACTTGGAGCGCATCCCCGCCATCCTCATGGCTCCGGTGACCAATTGCTCGTCACAGGTGGCGAATGTGATTCTGCCTACTGCGTGTTACGGCATCGACGCACCAGGCACAGCATACCGTATGGATAATGTTCCAATTCGACTTCGGTCGGTTATGCAGAAGGTCCGGCCCACGGACGAAGAGATGCTCATGAGGATAATGGAGGCGGTGAAACAGTGATCGGGATAATAGGCGGCAGGGTTTTTGATCCCATGAACGGGATCAACGGCACAATTCAGGATATCTGGATCAAAGGCGGAAAAATCGTATCACAGGAAGAGGTCGATCCCCAAAAGGCGCGAAGGATTGACGCTTCAGGTCAGGTGGTTATGCCCGGCGGCGTGGACCTTCATAGTCACATCTCCGGCGCAAAAGCCAACGCCGGGCGCAAACTATGTCCCGAGGACAGTCGAAGGCTCATACGGGCACGGACCGGGTTTTTTCGATCCGGGTCCGGTTATACTGTGCCATCCACCCATCTTACCGGCTATCTATACGCGGAGATGGGCTATACCACCGTAATGGAAGCGGCCTCTGCCCCTTTGGTTGCCCGGCATACCCATGAGGAACTGCAGGATATTCCCATCATCGACAAAGGGGTTCTGATTACCATGGGGAACAACCACTTTATCATGAAATGCATTCAGAATGGTGAAATGGAAAAGGCTCGTGATTACGTGGCTTGGCTCCTGGAGGCGAGTAAAGGGTTTGGCATTAAGATTGTAAATCCCGGGGGCGTGGAGAACTGGAAGTACGGTAAAAATGTCCAAAATCTTGAAGATGAGGTGATCGGTTTCGGGGTAACGCCACGCCGGATTCTATCTGCCCTGGCCAGGATCAGAGAAGAGTTAAAACTACCGCATCCGCCCCATATCCACGGTCTGTCGCTGGGCCGGTCTGGCAATGCCGATATTACGGTGGAGACCATTAAGTCCATGGAAGGGATCGATGCCCATTTCTGCCACATTCAATTCATGAGCTACGGCGGGAAACCGGGCGAATTTCCAAAGTCGGCAGCCGTCAAGGTGGCTCAGGCAGTCACTGAAAACCCCCATATCACCGTTGATGTGGGACAGGTGCTTTTTGGCCCGGCAACCACGATGACATCGGACGCCCCCTTTGAATTCAGCCTGAGCCGTAAGATCGGCGCCAAATGGGTGAATAATGATCTGGAAAGCGAATCCGGCGGCGGAGTGGTGCCGCTAACGTATAAACGCAATGATCCGGTTCATTCCACCATGTGGTCCATCGGCCTCGAATTATTTCTGCTTATTGAAGATCCCTGGCGGGTATATCTCACCACCGATCATCCCAATGCCGGACCTTTTTCCGGTTACCCTGAAGTGATAAGGATGCTGATGGACCGTGATTTCCGCGCCCAGGAGTTTGAAAAAATACATAAAAAAGCTATGAAAAACTCGATCCTCCCCGAACTGAACCGTGAGTATACACTCAATGAAATCGCCATCATCACCCGTGCGGGGCCGGCAAAGCGTCTGGGGCTGAAAAACAAAGGTCATCTCGGTGTCGGAGCCGACGCAGACATCACTGTGTACGCCAACCTGGAGAACAAAGCTGAAATGTTTGCGCATCCTGCCTGGGTGATCAAAGATGGAGAGGTTGTCGTAAGGGACGGAAAGTTAATTAGAGAACAGTTAGGACGAACCCTGTATGTCAGTCCGAGCTATGAGAAGGCGATTGAAAAGGACATCCGGGCGCATTTTGACAATTCCTATACCGTCTCTTTTGAGAATTACCCCATTGCGCCCGAACATATAGGTCCCAGTGAAAAACTGACCTGCGATTGAGAGACCGCGAGGAGTACATAGTAAGGCGGCAGTCGGTTGGCGCATGGTTCGGGCAACGGGGATGGGATTCAAAGTCAGAAATGGCGGTACATGGAAGTGCCAGACTATCTTTTTGTCACAGGTAAATTGGCGGCCAGAGCTCTGGGAAAGGTCTTGCAGCGAATGGAGCCGCGTTTTGATTACGATATCGCCGTTCTCAACTGTTCAGTGGCGGGATTAATGACCGCCCCCTGGATCGCCAATCGCTTGAATCATGCAAAAGGGTTTACCAGGATAATGATCCCCGGGTTGTGTCAGGGAAACCTGTCACTCATAGAAGAAAAAACCGGCGTTCCTGCTGTGCGTGGCCCTAACGATCTCAAGGACCTGCCCGTATTCTTCGGAGGGAAAAAGGAGTTGGAAGGTTATGGCGAATACCGCGTTAAAATCATCGCCGAAATCGTTGACGCTCATTTAATGACTTGGGAGGCCATTTTGGACAGGGCCGAATATTACGGGAGGTCCGGGGCAGACATCATTGATCTGGGTTGCCCCCTGCAGGGACGATTCAAGGGGGTCCAACGAGTGGTGAAGGGGTTAAAAAAAAAAGGGTTTTGTGTCAGCCTGGACACATTCGATCCCGAGACAATCCTTTGCGCCGACAAGGCGGGTCTGGACCTGCTCTTGAGCGTCAATTCGAGGAATCTGGATCTGGCGAGAAAAATTAGGGCCAGGGTAGTGGTCATACCAGATTTTGACGGGGGCATGGAATCCCTGGAACGTAATATCGCCAAACTGGAAAAATGGGGTGTGTCCTATATCATTGATCCCATCCTGGACCCCTTGTGTTTCGGTTTTACGGAGTCTATAAAAAGATTTTCACATATCCGGAAGCAACATCCCCGGGCAGAGATTTTGATGGGATTGGGCAATTTGACGGAATTGATCGACGTGGATAGCGCGGGAGTCAATGTCTTGATGGCCGGGGTAATTACCGAACTCGAGATAGATTATGTGCTTACCACGGAGGTGATAAGTTGGACCAGAGGGGCTGTTCGCGAACTGGACCTTGCGCGCAGGCTGATGCACTATGCCCATGACAATCGCATCTTGCCCAAAAGGATTGACAACAGACTGATTGCGCTTAAAGACCCTCCATATGAAGCATATACAGAACCGGAATTACGCTGGATTCAAAAAAGATTGAAGGATAGAAACTACCGCATTTTTACCGATCATAAACGGATTTTTGCATTTAACCGTGACCAATTCATCTCAGGCGATGACCCACAAGTTATTTTTTTACAGATGGGCATAAAAGAATCCGCGCACGCCTTTTATTTGGGCAGGGAACTGGAAAAAGCCGGCCTGGCCATTCGACTGGGCAAGAAATATATCCAGGACCAAGGTCTGCGTTGGGGTTACCTGGATGAAGGATCGGAAGCGGTTTAATGGTTGCCGGAATAGTCTGTTTTTTTTACCTTGGCATGAGACCGGGTCATGATTTTGTCGCCACCTGAACCAGGAGGCTCCCCAGAGTGCGCATAAACGGAGTTGAGATCGAAGATACTTTTGCCGAGGCTTTCGGCATGCAGGCGGCCAAGGTGATCATTACGGCTGTCAATGAGCGATGGGCCGCAATAGCGGCCCAAACGGCAACCGGATTTGCCACATCTATTATCGGATGCGGGTGCGAAGCGGGCATAGACATGGTTTTGCCGCCCGAACAGACTCCTGACGGACGTCCCGGAGTCGTGGCCCTGTTTTTCACAACATCGAGCAAAGATATGGAAAAGCAGCTGATAAGCCGTTTGGGACAGTGCGTGATGACCTCTCCCACTTCCGCCTGTTACGATGGACTGGGCTCAGAAATAAAGTTAAAAATTGGAGGCAAACTGCGATTCTTCGGAGATGGGTTTCAAGGCAGTAAATTGATCGAAGGCCGTCGTTTCTGGCGAGTGCCGATGATGGATGGTGAGTTTGTTGTGGAGGAAAGTTTCAGCGTTTGCAAGGCGGTGGGAGGCGGGAACTTCTTCATCCTGGCCGAGACCCTGAAAGCGGCCCTGTCCGCAGCAGAGGCGGCAGTGGAAGCGATGCGGAAGGTTCCAGGGGTGATCATGCCGTTCCCCGGCGGCATTGTGCGCAGTGGGAGCAAGATTGGTTCAAAGTACAAGGGGCAACATGTTTCCGTTAATACGGCCTACTGTCCTACCATCCGTAACCAAACCGAATCCGAACTGCCTGAAGGCGTTAACGCCGTCCTGGAGATTGTCATAGATGGCCTGGATGAAGCGGTGATTAGTGAAACTACACGCGTGGGAATTTTGAGCGCCTGTCAGCCCGGGGTTGTTCGCATCTCTGCAGGGAACTACGGCGGAAAACTAGGTCCGTACCGTTTTCATTTACGCAAAATTATGGGCTGATGAAGCGATCCGCGAACAACACGATCATGAAACGATCATTTGTTCTTGAATCAAATTTATGACACTTCAAAATAGAAATGGTGACAAAGAGGCAAGCCCCATTACCCTTAGGCTCAAAGAGCCCACATCCATACCTATTGAGGCGGACACGGTCTCCCCTGATCATTTTATTGGCCGGAGTTTGAAAGATATTGCGGCGCTGCCTGTTTATTTTGGCCGGCGCAAGCGGAATTTGGGCGACGTGTTCCATATTGAGGGGGAAGAATCCGATCAGGTGATTGTTGAGGGAGATCTTGCGCATGTAAAAAAGATCGGATACGGCATGACACGCGGAAGAATTGTGATTCGGGGAAACGTGGGACAGCATACAGGGGCATGCATGCGAGGCGGCGAGATTATCGTAGAAGGCCATGTTGCCGACAGGGCGGGCATCCATATGGAGGGAGGGCGACTCTGGATTAAGGGGAATGCCGGCCACCTGTTAGGCGCTGCTTATCCTGGAGAAAGAAGAGGGGTCAACCGCGGCGTAATTATTGTAGAGGGAAACGTGGGTTCCGAGACCGGCGCGTTCATGCGTCGAGGCTTGATTGTAGTTATGGGCGATACGGGTGAGTTCGTTGGGGCGAGGATGATTGCCGGTTCGGTTTTTGTCTTTGGCCACTTAGGGAAGAGGGCCGGCGCGGGCATGAAACGGGGGTCCATTGTCGCCTTTGGCGCGTGTGAACCGCTTTTGCCCACCTATCGCTTTGAATCCGTTTTTCAGCCGGTATTCATACGGGTCTTCGTAAATCGACTCCGGCAATGGGGCCTGCCGGTGAATATCGAGAGAACAGAAGGGTTATTCCGGCGTTATTCAGGGGATATAACTGCATTAGGCAAAGGAGAAATTCTGATATATGATTCGAATGAATGAGCGATTTTATGAGATAGCGCTTGAAATGGCGGCAGCAGCCGAGATCCTGAAAATATCTGTGGAAAAGCCTTCATGCGGCGCAACCGTGAAGGCGCCGGTGTATCGGGGCGGTTTTTTTAATTTTTATGATGGATACAATAGGGCGGTTTTCAGCACAAGATGGAATGGAAAAAGCGATGGGAATGCCCCCGATATGCGAGGGGTTTGCCGTGGAAACAGTCCAGGGGTTAATCTTTACGGTCAAGGGTCTGGTGCATCCCCCTGATCGGCTGATTGCCTATCTGCGATACCTCCCTGATCCTGAGGGCGATCGGGAGCGAGACGGCAAACGCTACCGTCGGTTGTACCATCCTAATGAACAGGAAAAGGTCCTGCAAACTCTAAACCCTGATGGCCTCTTTCACGATCCTGTCTCGGGAATCCGTTCCCAGGCGGTATTTAGAAAGCAGATCTGCCGGGTTTATGATCCTTGTCGTCGACTGGCTGTTATTCACCAGCGGGGACCTGCAGACAGGGTTGAAGAAGATGCGCTTTTGCTGGCCGAATTCTTAAGGGAATCTTCGGAAGCGCCTTTGGAAAAACTGGGGGTTTCCGGTTCCGTATTGCTGGGATTGCAGCGACGAGAATCGGATATCGATATCGTTGTCTATGGTGAAACCGAAGGCCGGTCCGTTCACCAGGCGCTTCTTGAATTGCTTGAGGACCCATCCAGTCCAGCGAACCGCCCCCGCGGCAGGCAATTAATGGCTATCCACGCATTGCATCGCACAGATACCCCGCTCTCTTTTCCTGACTTTGCACGTCACCAGTCTCGCAAAGTGAACGAAGGCTACTTTCGCGGACGCCCCTATTTCATTCGTTTTGTTAAGCAACCAGCTCAGGAGGATGAGCAATATGGCGATCTGTATTATGAAAACCTGGGCAGCGCCATAGTCAAGGCCGTGGTGACGGACGCGCGGAACGCAATCTTCACCCCCTGCCGCTATTTCATTAAGGATGTCGTTTTCCTGGAAGGCTCCACAACCCTTGATTTGCAGGAGATCATTTCCTTCCGGGGTCGATTCTGTGAGCAGGTTCAGGCTGGAGAATGGGCAATCGCCCGGGGGTCCATAGAAAAGGTTGTTCCAAGGTCAAGCAAAGTTTACGCGCGCCTGATCGTTGGCGGTGGATCCGGTGACTATTTAAAAAGTCTGACAATGATTTGACTTTAAGGAGGTCAAAGGGCAAAATCGGGGGATATCACTACCTTAAACAAAGGAGAAATTCTGATATATGATTCGAATGAATGAGCGATCTTATGAGATAGCGCTTGAAATGGCGGCAGCAGCCGAGATCCTGAAAATATCTGTGGAAAAGCTTTCATGCGGCGCAACCGTGATAGACGCCGGCGCAAATGTGACGGGTTCACTTGAAGCGGGAAGGCTCTTTAGCGAGGCTTGTTTGGGTGGACTTGGGAAAGTTGATTTTTGCGCACTTGACTTTGAAGGGCTTTTCATTCCAGGCGTACAAGTGACGGTCAGCCATCCGGTTGAGGCTTGCATGGCAGCCCAATATGCCGGTTGGGCGGTAAAGGTTGAAACACAAGGCCAAAAGTCCTATCAGGCCATGGGGTCTGGTCCGGCCAGAATCCTTTACGGCAAAGAGGCGCTCTTGCAGAAACTTGGCGTGCAGGAACAGTCGGATCGCGCCGTCCTGGCCCTGGAAAGCCGTAAGCTTCCCAATGATGCGGTGGCTGCCTGGGTTGCCCAAAAGTGCGGGATTTCTCCGGAGAAGGTCTTCCTCCTGGTAGCGCCCACAGCCAGTTTGGTGGGATCGGTTCAGGTGGCGGCAAGGGTGGTAGAGACAGGGCTGCATAAGATGCTTGAGGTGGGTTTCGACATTAAGAATATCTTGTCCGGCTTTGGCGTCTGTCCCATCGCACCCATCGCGCAGGATGACTTGCGAGCCATTGGGCGCACCAATGATGCGGTTCTTTACGGTGGTCAGACCTGGTACACGGCAAAAGCAGATCCGGACAAAATCGAGGAGATTATCGAAAAACTTCCTTCTTCGGCATCCCGGGATTACGGCGCCCCCTTTTATGAGCTTTTTCATCGCTACGACTGTGACTTCTACAAAATTGATCCCCTCCTGTTCAGTCCCGCGCAAATTTCCATTAACGATTTGAACAGCGGCCGCACTTTTCATGCAGGCCGGGTGAATCCCGCCATGTTGCTCAAGGGGTTGATTTCGTGAAAATTGCCATTCTGGGAAAACGTGAAGCATGGTATACGCGGGCCTTGCAGAGAGCGTTCAGTGGCCGGGGTATTGAAGCCCCCTGTTTCCCTGTTACCGCACTTCTGGGCCGTATCGGATCAGAATCATGTATGAGCGTTTCCGGTGAATCTCTGGATGATTATCAGGCAGTGCTTGTTCGAGCCATACCGGGCGGATCTTTGGAGCAGATCATTTATCGTATGGATGCGCTGCACAGGCTGGAAAACGCCGGGGTCCGTATAATAAATCCGCCTGAAGCCATTGAGCGTGGGGTGGATAAATACTACACGCTCACATTGATGGAGGACCAGGGCCTTCCTGTGCCCCGAACAATAGTTGCGGAGCGTTTTGATGATGCCATGGCCGCTTTTGAGGAACTGGGAGGGGATGTGGTGGTCAAGCCCCTTTTTGGTTCGGAAGGGAGGGGCATGGTCAGAGTTTCTGAAAAAGACATGGCTTACAGAGTCTTTCGTGCGCTTGAACTGAGCCGCTATGTTTATTATCTGCAGGAGTATGTGCCGCACGGATGTGAGGATATTCGGGTCTTTGTGGTTGGAGAAGCGGCGGTGGCGGCTATGACACGGCGGGGAAGAAGCTGGAAATGCAACATATCCAACGGAGCCGGGGCAGAGCCGTTGCATCTGGATGAAAAACTCAAGGAGATGAGTGTCCGGGCAGTCAAGGCCCTTGGAGCTGACTATGCCGGCGTCGATATCCTGCCCATGGAGAGCGGCGGGTATTCCTTCATTGAAGTCAACACCATTCCAGGTTGGCGGGGTTTGAAAAGGGCGACTGGATTTGACGCGGCGGAATGCCTGGCCGATTTTTTATTGAAGAGAACTCATTAGAAGATGCTGGATCACGACAAAATAGGCTGGGCCGTAGAAATAGCCTGTCTGCTTGAAATCAGCTCTGAAAAGCCAGGCAATGTGACGAAGCGCAAGGACTTCAATGACTCCTGCTTTGAAGACTTTGTCATCAGCGCCGCTGCCATCGGCCCCGCGTTCAGGAATGCCGCCAATGTCCCGGTGGGGGAGACCATACTCAGGGCGGTTAGAGATACACGGCGCCTTGTGGGGGTGAATACCAACCTTGGGATTGTGCTCCTCTTGGCGCCCCTGGCCAAAGCGGCCGTATTAGTTCCTTTCGGTGAATTGAGGCCCGCCGTAAGCACGGTACTGAAAGAGTTGACCGTTGAAGACGCGCGATCGGCCTATGAAGCCATTCGCCTGGCAAACCCCGCCGGCATGGGGATTGTGAAGCAGTATGATTTGCAGGAAACGAATGTTAAAATTAACCTTCGTGAGGCCATGATCCAGGCACGTGATCGGGATGCCGTGGCAAGGGAGTACGCAACCGACTATGAGATAACCTTTGGAATCGGACTCCCTTCCTTGCGGCAAATTCTGGAACAAGGCGTTGGAATATCTGAAGCGGTTGTCCAGGCCTTTCTCTCCATTCTCGCTCAAGTTCCGGACTCGCTGATTACGAGGAAAAAAGGCATGGAAGCGGCCAATGAAGTGTCTGGCCGTGCCGGGCGGGTGTTAAAGCACGGAGGGGTATTTAGCGAGAAAGGACAGAAGGAGATAAGAAAATTTGACCGTGCCCTCCGGGTCAAAGGGCACGCCCTGAACCCCGGGACCACGGCTGATCTTGTGACTGCCGCACTGTTCGCCTACCTTGTTGAGAACGATTTGCCCCCTTTATTTAAGGGTCGAAATGTCCCTGCCGGTAATCGACCCTTTGTGCAGGGAGGTCGCAAGCAAGACGCCGCTGATCCCGGCGGCCGATAAGGTATGGAGATGGTCCGGCGTTTCTACTCCGCCGCCGGCAATAAGCGTATGGCGGGGGAAACTGCGCTTTGCCCTTCTGAGCAGGGGCAGATCCGGACCGCTGCCGGCGCCCACGATATCCAGGGTTAAGAGGATGAAGCGCTCCAGGCCCTGCCGGGTCAGGCATTCCAACGCCCTCAATGGTTCGAGGCCCTTCAGGGATTTGGCCTGCGAGAGAACCCGGCCTCTGAGAATGTCGAGGCTGAAGATAAGCTTTTCCCTGGAGACCGAATTGCAGATAGACCTGAGTTGGTTCAATCCGGTTAATGTCTCCGAGCCGATGATCACGACATCCACGCCGGCTGAGGTAAGACGGTTTGCGGATTCGCCATCAGCAACTCCTGCATCCACCCAGAGGTCGACATCCAGATGAAAGGCGATTGCGTCGATTGCCTCTCTGTTATGGCCCGTGCCTTGTATGGCATCCAGGTCTGCAATGTAAAGTTCACGGCAGTTGGTCTCCTTTTGAAGAGAGCGGGCCACTTCAAGAGGATCTGCGCCGGAAACCAGGCGGCTTTTGACAGGTTGGTAGCGTTCCCGCTCTCCTTTAACGGCGTGAACCACAAGGCCCTTCATCAAGTCCAAAACAGGTATAACTCTCATGACGCCGTTGGCTCCTAAAATTCTCATTCATGAATATTTTTCAGGCGGCGGATGTCTTGACGCCGCCCTACCGACAGGCCTGGCCGCGGAGGGCTTGGCCATGCTACAGGCGGTGCTGGCAGATTTCCAGGCCTGGGGGGCCGCAAAAATAACAACCACTCTCGATCACCGGTTGTCGGAAGTTTCGCCACCTGCGCAACGTGTGATCCATCTGGACCCGAAAGACCATGACTCGGTTCTAGAAGAGCTGGCCGGACAATGCACAGCGGCCTTGATTATTGCCCCGGAAACCGACGGGATCCTGGCCCGCCTCAGCGGCTTAATGGAGAGCGGAGGCGCCCGCCTCCTCGGCAGCAGTCCCGCGAGCGTTGCCATTGCCGGCGACAAATGGAATTGTCACCGGCTTTTCAACAAAGCCGGATTGCCAACACCCGACACCCGTTTTGTTGACGTAAAAGGCGCGCTGGGAGCGGCTGAAAAAATCGGCTTTCCCCTGGTCATCAAACCTGTTGACGGAGTGGGTTGCGAAGGCGTAAATCTTATCCTGGACGCCCCCTCGCTCCAGATGGTCCTGGAAAAAAACTGGCCTTACGGCAACCGGTTGTTACTTCAAAGTTATATTGAAGGTGATCATGCCAGCGCGTCATTGCTGGTCGCCGGACACGATATCTCATGTCTGAGTCTGAATCGACAATTTATAGAAATCGGCTCGCCGTTCAGTTACAGGGGAGGCGAAGTCTTTTTCCCCTGTGACAAGCGTGAAGAGGCCCTTGACCTGGCAAAACGCGCCGCTTCCTTAGTGCCCGGGCTAAAAGGGTATGTTGGCGTGGATATCCTCATAACCAAAGAGGGATGCCATATCATTGAGATCAATCCCAGGCTGACAACAGCATATATTGGGCTCCGGCGTGTTGTCAACATAAATCTGGCGGAGGCAATCTGGGATGCCGCTATCCGAGATGTGCTTCCGCAAAAAGTATCTCTGTCAGGAAGAATCACTTTCAGGAAAGAGGACCTGATATGATATTGAATGATCATCAGATGACCGGGTGGGACATCGGGGGCGTAAACATCAAGGCTGTTTCGCTTGACCGGCAGGACAAAAGAACTATGCCGATCCAGACAGCGGTTCGCCCATTTGAGATCTGGCGGGATCGCGGAAGTTTACAAATGGCGCTTCGGGATATGGGGAAAGAGCTGGGACTCCAAGGTCCTCAAAGGCTGGCTGTGACCATGACGGCCGAGCTATCGGATGCATTTCGCACTAAGCGTGAAGGGGTGCTTTACGTCCTTGACGCCATGGAACAGGCCTTTGAAAAATCTCTTATTTGTCCCTTCAACCTTGAAGGCCGGTTTTTAAGTCTGGATGAAGCGAGGCAAGACCCGCTTCTGTGTGCGGCAACAAACTGGCTGGCCAGCGCTCTTTTCATTGCAGCTCATCATCCCGATTGCATTCTTATGGATATAGGCAGCACGACCACAGACATCATCCCGATACAAGGAGGAAAAGTGATCACTGAAGGCCGCACAGACACCCGACGTTTGATATCGGGAGAATTGGTTTATACCGGCGTATTGAGGACAAACCCGAATGCAGTGGTGAACCAGGCCCCTATCGGCGGCAGGCCCTGCCGTGTTGCCGCAGAATATTTTACCTCCATGGGGGATGTTTATCTTGTTCTAGGCCAAATAACTCCTGATGAATTCACCTGCCCGACTGCTGATGGCAGGGCCAAAACCATTAGAGAGGCCCAGGGCCGACTAGCCCGTTTGGTCTGTTCAGACAGTGAAGCAATGGATGAAAAAGAGATATATGCCTTAGCCCGTTATCTTTGGGAAAAGCAGCTTCAACAGATTATTGACTCCCTCTTTCAGGTCCTTTCCGGGCTGAAGGATGGTTTTGGCTTGCCTCTGGCTGTGGTTGGAACCGGGGGTTTTCTGGCAAAAGAAGCGGCCAGGCGTTTGGGCGCGCCGACAATTGATTTGAGGCATCAATGGGGAGAGAGCGCGCTGGCATGTTTCCCCGCCATGGCTGTGGCATATTTACTGGATGAAGAATTGGCGAGGGGAATTGTCCGATGGAAACGGTGATCAAGGTCGGAGGAAGCCTCGGACAAAGCCCTAAACTGGGGGATTTGATGCTGAGGCTCGCGGAACTTGGATGCAGACACAAAATCCTGATCATCCCCGGCGGCGGCGCCTTCGCGGATACAGTCAGAGACTATGAGCGGCGGTTCGGTCTTGACAAGGATGCGGGACACTGGATGGCCATATTGGCCATGGATCAGTACGGACACCTGATTTCTTCTCTAATACCGGGAAGTGAACTGGTGCAAGGTTTGGCTGAGGCCCGGAAGGTTTCAGCCGCAGGGCGGGTGCCCGTGCTTTTGACCTACAGTCTGCTCCGGCAGACCGACAGGCTGCCCCATGGCTGGGATGTGACATCGGATTCCATTTCTGCCTGGGCGGCCGGCCTATCCGGAGCGCAAAAGCTGGTCCTGCTAAAAAACGTGGATGGGCTGTTCGACTATGAATCGAGCGCTCCCGACACGGCCGTGCTAATGGAAAAAATCGGCCTGAATCAACTTATCCGGTGCAGAGGCGTGGACCGGTATTTTGCTGCAATTCTGAGGCAAGTCAGGCTGGATGTGTGGGTGGTTAATGGGGAACACCCTGAACGGCTGACCCAGTTGCTCGATACTGGTTGCACAAAGGGAACTTACTTGCTGCGATCAGATCTTTAAGCCGATTCACCTGCTCGGCATCCACCCTGCCCATGATACGGTCGCCCAGGCAGGCGGCAGTCCTGAATCCAACGATGTCAGGACCAATTTTAGAAACACGGGGAATGTCAGCTTCTCCAAGCGACCCTGCAAGGGCGCAAAGGAGTCCTCGATTATGGCAGTTTTTGACAAAATCCCCCAATTCATCATCTCCAAGGTGTGAAAATAGCGAGGTTCTATCTTTGACGGCCGTGTCCAGCATGCATCCGTCCGCTCCGGCTTCAATGGCCACAGAGGGGGACGCCAGCGGGGGCAGAGCCCCGATTCTGTGAGCGTCGGCATAGGCCGCGACAATGACTTTGATGCCAGAGTCATACTCCCTGACAGCTTGGCAGACCTCTTTGAGCAAAAAGATCGCTTGCCGAACCTCCTTTGTTCCATAAAGTCCCACCTTTATGTACTGGACGCCGCAGACGGCAGCCCCCAGAGCCGCCAAGGCGGTGGCGCCAGGTTTGTAGGGCGCGTCACCGATGGCAGCGCTCACCGGCAGCCCGGAAGGGGTGTTTTGGCGAACCCTGCGGATTATTCGAGGGAAATTGGCTCCTAAAGCCCCCTCGCGAGGATTCTTGACATCAACTATATCGGCCCCTCCATCAACAGCGGATTTGGCTTCTTTTTCGTCAACAACGCTTATAAGCAATTGCATAGGATATTCCCTCCCATTTGTACTCATAAATCCATATCATAACAAGTTAACCAGAGTCAATCCACGTTTTTAGCGTTTTTAGCCAAAACCGGAGTTTTGTTGACAAAAGGTTGAGAGATGAGTTAGATTTTTTATCCAAATCTTGAATTTACTTGCGGGGTTTATCACGGAAATCGAAATTATTAAGGCAAGGGACCTGCCGGATGCATGGTTTCAATGCGTCTACAATATCTTTGATAAGGGTTATGAGTATACGATCGATCGGGGGAGTTTTAAGGGCCAGAAAAGGATCGAGTACGACTATATCGTGGTCCATATCTCCCATCCCGGGACAAGACCCCTCATCCCCGACATCCCGCCTGGATGTTCTGTCCCACCGCCCACATCAATGGAATATGTGGAACAGTATCTTGAAAAACTGATCACCTCCATCAAGGGGACGCATGAAACCTACACCTATGGCGAAGATCTGGAAAAACAGATTGACGAAGTGATCCGGATGTATCGGGAGGAAGGGCCCAATACAAATCAGGCCTACATGGCTGTGGGCAATGCCAGCTCCTTATTGCTGGAAGATCCTCAATGCCTGCGCGGGGTGGATACCCGGATTCGTTATGGAAAACTCCACTTTATGTTATATTTTCGATCATGGGATCTATGGGCCGGATTCCCCTCAAATTTAGCCGCTCTCCAGTTATTAAAGGAGTCTATGGCGAAGGAGATCGGCGTTGAGGATGGAGAGATCATTGCTTCCAGCAAAGGACTCCACCTCTATGGCTACTGCTGGGATCTGGCAAGAACGCGAACAGGAAGAAAATAAGGAGGAAGAAGGGTGGATTTTACCCTCTCGACCGAACAGCAGATGATCAGGGATTGGATCGAGAAAGAAAGAAGCTCTTTTATCTTGAGTTTGAAATGGATGGAGGGGGATTCTCACAGGAAAAGGACGCTACGGAGTCCACTTTTTTTCTTGAAGTGGGGTCACTGAGGCCACACTGGGGTCACATCTTCATATGTCAGCAATTATTTTATTGACGACTCTCGCTAACTGCCCATCTGATCTTATGTATTTCAGCCCCCGCTTGACCGCCCCTATAACCGCCGTATATCCAACACCAAACATCTTCCCAATCTCCCTGTTCAAATAAACCCCAAGTTGATATAAGATGTAAATCGCAACATCCCGATTCTGACAACGATACTTACGAACCTTCAAGATCAACTCAGGATCTTGCTCTCCCAATCCCCTCAGAATATCGAGAGCAACAGCTCGAATGTCTCTACTCCTTAATAAGGATCTTGCCTGAGGCTTCTCAGTTGAACCAGACCGAATAACTGACACCCAGCCACTGGAGGGAACGGGAGAGATTGGCCTCTTGTGTATGGATAAGTAAATGAAAATGTTCTTCATGAGGACATAAGCATGGACCTCCAATTTGAATCGTTCAACCATCCTGCCCAGGGTGTCAAGAAATCTGAGGTGATCTTTTTCATCCCGGAAGATTTCTTTCCTTTCATTCCCGCGGGACAGCACGTGGTAAAAAGTATCGGGATAGTCTATTCGAAGAGGTCTGGCCATAAATACATCATACAGAAACTTCTGGCACGCAATAGAACAAGCCTTCTGACGATCACCCACTCGCGGATCAGGAACAAATAACCTTCCACAATAATGACATCTCTTCTCTGCCACCTTATCCCCCCCCTCCTTGATCTAAGATGGCTCCAAAAAGTGCACAAATGATTCTTCCGTAACAATCCTCGAGCCATTTGCGATGTTGCAACAATCAATAAGCAAGCGGGTTTGCTGAAGGGCGGGAAAATCTTTACCCCAAGCTGAAGCAGTATTTATGGGCTATTTGCGAAGGAGGGATTGTCGAAAGTGAGCAATTCACCCCAGCCCAAGTGATGCGGCCCAGCAGAGTTGTACGGGAGTGATCCTTGGACTTCTCCGAATTGAAAATGGTGTTGGAATTTTCTGCGTCCCATGATATGAGAAGAATATCGCAAGACACAGGAGAGACCTGGATGGCGAAGATCTTAGTTCTGACCTTGTTTAAGTGGCAAGATGTAGAGGCAAAAAGTGATTTGGAGCGACTCAGGCTTGTAGTTAATCATCTTCCGGATGAGGCATTGATGGCAAAGCTGGAGGGGCATCGGAAGTGGGGACGGGACGATTATCCGATTCGTCCGGTATGGAATTCCATTTTGGCCGGGATTGTTTATCAGCATTCGGGCGTGGACTCGCTACGGAGGGAGCTTTCGCGCAATGGGCAATTGCGGGATCAATGCGGGTTTAATCCGCAGAAGGGTTCTGGGGCAGTGCCGCCGCCATGGGTGTATACGCGGTTTTTGAAGCTGCTCTTTGGGTACCGGGTAACGAGGGCGAGCGAATCGGATACTCTGCAGCTGTTGCCTATGGTGAAAGAGGTGAGGGAGAAGCATCGGCAGATTTACAAAGACATGGATAGGGCCGCGGCCGATAAGGGGTATGATAGTGAGGCGAACTGTCGTCAACTTTATGATGAGCATGGGATTAAGCCGGTGATTGATGTTCGGCGGATGTGGCGGGATAAAGAGACGAAGCTGTTAGATCCGGGGCATTCTGATAACATTGTTTATGACGAGGTGGGGACGGTGTATTGTGTCTGTCCTAAGACGGGAGAGCAGCGTCCGATGTCCTATGGGGGATTTGAGAAGGATCGGATGGTTCTCAAATATATCTGTCCAGTAAAAGCTTATGGATTGACGTGTAAGGGGAGCGAGCAGTGTGGGCATGCGATGAAGAGCGAGCGGGTTTCGCTGGAGATAGATCGTAGGATCTTTACGCCCGTTTCTCGGTCCAGTTATGCGTGGGAGCGGGAATATAAGAGGCGCACGGCGGTGGAACGAGTCAATTCGAGATTGGATGTGAGTTTTGGATTTGAGAGACACTTCATTCGTGGGCAGAAGAAGATGGAGATGAGGGTTGGGCTTGCACTTTGTGTAATGCTGACGATGGCGTTAACGGCTGGTATTTTTTTTAAGTCGCATAATATACCGACCGGTCTTTATTTTATAAAAGAAAGGAGAAACGCCTACAGGCGAGAAGGTCAACGAGAACCGCTTTGCTGTGGAAAAAATTTAGGAGCCGGTCATAGAACACCTCCTTCAAGCCTAACGCCCGTATGATGCTGGTAACCCCTCGCAGATCGGGGCGAACGGTGAGGCCAACCAGACAGAGAGTAAACCACAGGAAGGTTGTTTCTCGCGCAAAGGCGGGGCGCAACTCCCAAACCATCTTCCACCATTGAATCCAGAGAACCATGGAAGTCTCTCCTTTCTTGAAAAAAGGTTTGTTAATATAGCATATATATGCTATATTATATTCAAAAAGGAGGTCATATGCAAAAAAAACTTGATCAGATCAAGAGACAGATCGCTGGAATCAAAGAAGAACTGATGACAGTCGGGGAAATGAGGCCAGGGTCACTGACGTACCAATATCAGAGGCCCAAAGAAAAGAAAGGCGGGTTCTATCAGATAAGCTACACCTATTTGATGAAGAGCAAAACCGAATACGTCAAGGCAGAATTCGTAAAAGACCTCAAACGGCAAATTGCGACTTTCAAGCGATTCAAAAAACTCATGCAACAGTGGACCGATCTCGCTATTCGACACTCGCAGATGAAAATCAAACTTGCAAAGGAAGGTAAAATTAAGCTATCTTGACCGTTAAGAACTCGGTACTCTCAAGTAAAGTGATACCAATAATCAAATAAGTTCCAATTACCAATCACCAAAACAAGATAAAGGGTGAATTGGTTATTGGTGATTATTTGGAGCCTGGAATTTGGTTATTGGAATCTCATTGGGGAGGCTGGTCATTTATGGGATAAATGATGAACCCTATTGAACCTGTTGAGATCTCTGTGGTGGTGCCTGTCTTTAATGAAGAATGGAACCTTCCTATCCTGATTTCCAAGTTGGTGCAGGTTTTAAATCCTATCGGCTTGCCTTATGAAATGATCTTTGTGGATGATGGGAGTACGGATGGAAGTCGGAGAATCCTCAGGGAAATGGCCATTCAATATCCTTCACTCCGAATCATCGAGGTGCTGGTTTTACACCATTCAAGGAAATTCGGGAAGTCTAAATATAATATTCGAAATCGGGCGCTTCGGTCTTTCATCGATCTTTTAGGAGTGAGGTGGATGAAGGGGCGTCGCATCCAATATGATGTTGAAGAAAGGATTTGAAATGGATTGGATCAAGGAGGTTCTTTCAATCTTTGCCCAGCAGTACCCAAAATTCAGGATCGATTTCTGGCTCATCTTCGGATTTATTGGACAGGCGATGTTCACCATGCGTTTTTTAATCCAGTGGATCGCATCCGAAAAGAAAAAAGAGAGTGTCATTCCGGTTGCCTTCTGGTATTTCAGCGTGGTAGGCGGGTTGATTCTTCTCTCTTATGCCGTTCATCAAATGGACCCTGTATTCATCCTGGCCTATCTGCCTGGAAATTTTATCTATTTCAGAAACCTCTATTTTATCCAAAAGAAGAGGACTGCCACCCCTATTGCCAAATCAGAACATTAAACACTAATCGGACGGGGAGTGATTTATGAGTAAAAAGATTCGAAGAATCCCATTATACATCGGAGCGATTTTGTTGATTTTCTTTGCGAAACCCCATTCGACCGGAATCCTGATCGGACTATTCCTCATTTTCCTGGGAGAGATGATCCGTATCTGGGCGGCAGGACATCTCCAGAAGAATGAGATGCTAACGGTGAGCGGACCTTATTCCTATGTAAAAAATCCCCTCTATATCGGCTCCATCCTGATCACAGCGGGTTTCTGCATCCTGGCAGACAATATCTACCTTCTGGCCGCAGCTTTCTTTATGTTCTGCTTCCACTATATCCCCTATAAAAAAAGGGTGGAAGGGGATCGCTTGAAAAAAATATTTGGGAGCCAATACGAGGATTATGATGAAAGGGTTCCGGAGTATCTTCCCCTGTGGACTCCTTATCCTCATGAAAAAGTTTCCTGGCAATTCAAGCGCTTTATTGAAAACAGCGAAGAGGGAATTCTCCTGATCATCATCGCAGGAATAATATTGATCTTGAGCAGACCCTTCTGGGGATCGGTATTTTAGATTAAGGTGACGTGTCAAGCATTAAGAAAGAATTGGCGAATTACACTAATGATAACGAATTTCACGAATAAAACCCATTCGTGTCATTTGCTGTCATTCGTGCTATTCGTTTCTATTTTCTATGCAGATAAACCGAAAAGATCTTGAGAAAAGTTCTATTTGCCTGGTTAGGGGAAGGCTTGGAAAACCTGACCTGAATCGGGTCGAGACAGAGGGGCATGCCTTCATGGTTAAAGATGTCCGGAGAAGAAATTTCTTCTTACGATGGACCCTGGGACTCTGGTTGATTGATAAAGGATGGAAGATCTATTCCCGGCTCAAAGGATTGAAAGGCATTCCTCAGCCCGTGGGACGGATTGATCGCTTTGCTTTTGCCATGGAATATATTGGTTGTTCTTAAGGGTTTTAATGTCGCGAGAGAGGGTGCGCTGACCGCAGTTCAAGAGACGATTGGCGAGATCCTCCACGGTCAGCAGTCCACCCTGCTGAAAAGCTTCGTGGGCTACTCGCTGGATTCGATGAAGACGCAAGCCCGTGACTCCCAGCTTTTCCCGGATCCGCAAGTCCTTTTGACAGGCGTCCAGGGTAAGAACAACCGTCACCTGTTTACTCTCTGATAAAGGGGTATTCGATGGGGTTTCGACCGAGACAACGGGAAAGAGAATTTGCCCAGGTTTTAGGGTTCCACTGGTTTCAAAATAGGAAGCATAGACTTTATAGACGGCCTCCAGAATCGCATTGGCTTCCAAAGGGGAACATTGGAGGCCAGTGACAATTTGATTAACGAATTGTTGATTGAGTTGCTTTTGAGCCAGACGGTTCCATTTTTGTAACGAGGTATTGTTAATCATGATGATCCTCCCTATGATGCAAAGAGACAGCATGTTGGCAAGCTTCAGTCGGGCCACGCCATCCTTCCGTTTGCCAATTATTTGTCCATCGTTCATCATGATTATCCTAAATCTCTTCTCATTGCCATTTGGCACAATTATAAAAGGGAGGTCAGGAGGGATTTTGTAAATGGATGTCGTTACCATTTTGAGACTGTCAGCAATTTGTTCTTCAAAAAAACGCACCCTAAAGGGTGCGGCTACTTATCCCTGGCCGGTCGCTTTTTTGACCTCGGACTCCACATAATTCAGGTGTTCAAGGGTTCTCTCCCTGGCTTTATCAGGGGAGTGATTCTTAATCGCATTGAATATTCTATAATGTTGATCAAGCAATTTTTTTATTTTTGCACGATCCCTAAAAACTCTTCCTACCGATTCTCTGAGAAGATCATAAATTCCAGACATGATATGCATATGGATGGTATTGTGGGTAGCTTTGGCAATGGCCAGGTGGAAGTCGGCATCCTGTTTTTCCCAGGACCGGCCTTCCTCAAAAGCTCTTTTCATCTCGCCGATGATAGCGCCGAGATGCTCAATGTCCTCG
>Ga0207951_100453_pt1 | contig 20619 bp, 17 predicted proteins | sample Subbio12Aug_8Bad_FD_184830 | JGI IMG/M metagenome (GOLD analysis project Ga0207951, IMG submission 184830) | Serpentinite rock and fluid subsurface biosphere microbial communities from McLaughlin Reserve, California, USA - CR12Aug_8Bad (SPAdes) | ecosystem: Environmental > Terrestrial > Deep... | reverse complement strand
AAGGTGGCCGACGCCGCGTCGAAAGATCATATCCGCTGCCGGCGCATTGCGACCACCGGCTCGCTCGCCCGCAAGGAACGGGTCTGCAAGACAAACGCGCAGTGGGCCAGCATCGCCCGCGCCGGGAACGACAGCGCACGCGAGGCCATCGAGCGTTCGCAGGCCATCCACAACGACCGGTAGCGACCGGTTCAACCGGGGCGCCGTGATCCGCAGCGCCGTTCGTCCCCTCAGCTCACCAGAATTGCAAGCCTGCCGTCGCCGTCGTCGATGCGAACGGTGCTGCCGTCGGGCACCTCGCCCGCCAGCAGCAGGTCCGCCAGGGGATCGACGAGATGCTTCTGGACTGCGCGCTTCAGCGGGCGCGCGCCATAGACCGGATCATAGCCGACACGGGCCAGCCACTGGCGGCCGCCGTCCGAAAGCTCCAGCATGATCTTGCGGTCCTTCAGCAGCTTCTGCACATGGCCGACCTGGATATCGACGATCGGGCCCATATGCTCGTGCCCGAGCCGGTGGAACAGAATGATCTCGTCCAGCCGGTTCAGGAATTCCGGGCGGAAGTGGCCGCGCACAGCTTCCATCACCTGCGGCTCGACCTGCTTCACGGATGCGCCATCCGGGAGCCCGGCGATATGGTGCGAGCCAAGGTTGGATGTAAGGATGATGAGCGTGTTGGCGAAATCGACCGTCCGGCCCTGGCCGTCGGTCAGCCGGCCGTCGTCCAGCACCTGCAGCAGCACGTTGAAGACATCGGCATGGGCTTTTTCGACCTCGTCGAACAGCAGCACCTGATAGGGCCGACGGCGGACAGCTTCGGTCAGCACTCCGCCCTCGTCATAGCCGACATAGCCCGGAGGCGCCCCGATAAGACGCGCGACCGAGTGTTTTTCCATGAACTCGGACATGTCGATCCGCACCATCGCGTCGGGCGAATCGAACAGGAAATCGGCAAGAGCCTTGGTCAGCTCCGTCTTGCCGACGCCCGTGGGGCCGAGGAACAGGAAGGAGCCGAGGGGGCGGCCGGGATCCTGCAGGCCCGCGCGCGCGCGCCGGACGGCCTTGGAGACCGCATGGACGGCTTCGTCCTGCCCTATCACCCGGCGGCCCAGTTCGGCCTCCATCTGCTTCAGCTTTTCGCGTTCCCCTTCCAGCATCCGGGCGACTGGAATGCCGGTCCAGCGGGAAACGACGGCCGCGATGTCCTCGTCGGTCACTTCCTCGCGCACCATCGCTTCGCCGCCCGCCTTTTCGGCCTCGGCGAGCCTGGCCTCCAGATCGGGGATCACCCCGTAGGTAAGCTCGCCCGCGCGGGAATAGTCGCCGCTGCGCTGGGCCTGTTCGACTTCGATGCGCGCCTGATCGAGCGCCTCCTTGATCCGGGTGGAGCCGGCGAGCTTTTCCTTCTCGGCCGACCATCGCGCAGTCAGCTCGCCTGATTGCAGCTCCAGGTCGGAAAGCTCGCCTTCAAGGTTGGCGAGCCGGTCTTTCGACGCGCTGTCCTTTTCCTTTTTCAGCGCCTCGCGTTCGATCTTCAGCTGCACGATGCGCCGGTCCAGCGCTTCGATCGCCTCGGGCTTGGATTCGACTTCCATGCGAAGGCGGGACGCCGCCTCGTCCATCAGGTCGATGGCCTTGTCGGGCAGGAAGCGGTCGGAAATATAGCGGTTCGACAGCGTGGCCGCCGCGACCAGCGCGCCATCGGTGATCCGGACGCCGTGATGCAGCTCGTATTTCTCCTTCAGGCCGCGCAGGATCGAGACCGTGTCCTCGACGCTCGGTTCGCCCACGAAAACCGGCTGGAAACGGCGTTCGAGCGCTGCGTCCTTTTCCACATGCTTGCGATATTCATCCAGCGTGGTGGCCCCGATCACATGCATTTCGCCGCGCGCAAGGGCCGGCTTCAGCAGGTTGGAGGCGTCCATCGCGCCTTCGGATTTTCCGGCGCCGACCAGCGTGTGCATCTCGTCGATGAACAGGATGATCTGGCCTTCGGCGGCCTTCACTTCGTCGATCACGGCCTTCAGCCGTTCCTCGAACTCGCCGCGATATTTGGCACCCGCGATCAGTGCGCCCATATCGAGCGCGAACAGCACCTTTTCCTTCAGGCCGTCGGGCACGTCGCCGTTGGCGATGCGAAGCGCCAGCCCTTCGGCAATCGCCGTCTTGCCGACGCCGGGTTCGCCGATGAGGACAGGGTTGTTCTTGGTGCGGCGGGCGAGCACCTGGATCGTGCGGCGGATCTCCTCGTCGCGACCGATCACCGGGTCGAGCTTCCCGGCGCGGGCCACTTCGGTCAGGTCGCGGCCATATTTCTTCAGCGCGTCGTAGCTTTCCTCGGCCGAAGCCGAATGGGCGGGGCGCCCCTTCCTAAGCTGTTCTATGGCCGCGTTCAGGCCCTGGGCGGTGACGCCGGCATCCTTCAGGGCCTTCCCGGCCTCGGTTTCGGGCGCCAGCGCCAGCGCCAGCAGCAGCCGTTCGACCGTGACGAAACTGTCGCCGGCCTTTTCGGCAATCTGCTCGGCCTGGTCGAGAAGGCGGGCGACATCCTGATCCCAGCTCATCTGGCCCCCGCCGGAAACCTTCGGGAGCCTGGAAAGCGCCGCGTCGACCGCCAGAAGTGCGCGCGATGGATCGCCGCCGCCGGCGCGGATCAGGCCCGAAGCCATGCCCTGATCATCGTCCAGCAGCGCTTTCAGCAGATGGGCCGATGTGATCCGCTGGTGCGTTTCGCGCAGTGCGATCGTCTGTGCGGCCTGCAGGAAGCCCTTGGCCCGATCGGTGAATTTCTCGATGTTCATGCCCGCCTTTACTCCTTTCGCATCGATATGGTGTGGCATTTCTGCCACAAAAGGGGCGCCACCCGAAAATGCGGAGCTAGCGTTATCGCGAAGGTTCGGCTGGATCCTTGACAGGAAACAAAGTGGGAGAGCGGGAATGGAGCGCAATCGCCTGTGCGCGATGCTGGGCATCGAGCGGCCGATCGTGCAGGCCCCGATGGGCTGGATCGCGCGATCGCAGCTGGCGTCGGCTGTCAGCAACGCCGGAGGGCTCGGCATCATCGAGACAAGCTCTGGCGAGCTGGACAGCATCCGGGTCGAAATCGCGAAAATGCGGACGCTGACCGACAGGCCGTTCGGCGTGAACATCGCGCAGGCGTTTGTGCGCGATCCGGATATCGTGCCGTTCATCATCGACCAGGGGGTGCGGTTCGTCACCACCTCGGCGGGCGATCCGAACCGCTATTGCCAGGCGCTGAAGGCCGCCGGGCTGACGGTTTTTCATGTGGTGCCCAATCTTGCCGGGGCGCACAAGGCGCTGGATGCCGGCGTAGACGGCCTTGTCGTGGAAGGCGGCGAGGGCGGCGGGTTCAAGAACGGGCGGGACGTGGCCTCGATGGTGCTGCTGCCGCTGGTGCGAAGCATCACCGACAAGCCGATCATCGCGGCGGGCGGGATGCTGTGCGGGCGGACGATGGCGGCGGCCTTTGCGCTCGGGGCCGATGCGATCCAGCTTGGCACGCGCATGGTGTGCGCAGCGGAATCGCCGGTGCACCGGAACTGGAAGCAGGCCATAGTGGATGCGCGGGAAACCGACACGGTGTTCCTGAACCGGCACGGGCCGGGGCCGGCGCTTAGGGCGCTGCGCACGCAAAGGACAACCCGGCTGGAGGCTGAACCCGGGCCCGGGATCATGGCCGAGTTCGGCCGTGCGACCGATCTTTATTTCGGGGGCGACATGGAGGCCTCGATCGCGCTGTCGGGGCAGGTGGCCGGCCGGATCGACAGCATCAGGGGGGTGCGGGAAATACTCGACGGGATCATGGAGGAATATCGGGCGGTCGTCGCCGGGTTGCCCGCGCTCTGATCCGGTCGCCGCGCATGAATTGTGAAACTCTCCCGGCCGGGCTTTCTCCGACTGGATTTTAGGCTATAGCGCGGCCATGCCGCCCGACAGCCGGATCCATCATCTTGATGCCCTGCGCTGTTTCTGCATGCTGTTCGGCCTGCTGGTTCATGGCGCGACCATCGGCGATACCTGGCCACTCGTGGCGATCAAGGAAATATCGGCTCATTTCCGGATGGCGGCCTTTTTCCTCGTGTCGGGCTTCTTCACCGCGCTGGTGGCATCCAGAAGCGATATCGGAGCTTTTCTGCGCAACCGCAGCCGGCTGGTGCTCGTGCCGCTGATTGCCGGGCTGCTGCTGCTCAATCCCCTCACCAACTGGCTGATGCAGTTGTTTCATGGCGGCGGGATAGGTTTTGCGGATTATTTCTTCCGCGGCGGGTGGCGTCTGCCGGTGCCGGGAACGGGTGTCTGGCACCTGCATCTGTGGTTTCTCTTCTCGCTCTTTGCCTATGCACTGCTCACCCCGGCGATGCTCGCGGTCGGCTCCAGCGCGATTGTCTCGAAATGGCTTGGCCATTATCTCGACATCAGCGGGCGCGCCGCCCTGCTGGGCCTTGCGCTGGCGATGGGGGTGGCGGTCGTGCTGCTCCGCGCGGTCAATGATCAGCTTGTCTCGCCCTGGGCGCCCGAGGCCCTCGGGTTCCTGACCATGGCGACCTTCGGCTATCTGCCCTATTTCGCCATCGGCGTGTTCGCCTTCACCCAGCGGCGCCTCTACACGGTGCTGCACCAGCTGTTCTGGCCCGGGCTGCTTCTGTTCGGCGGCATCTATGCCGCCCACGCCGTTTTCGCAGACGATCTGCCCCGCGCGCTGGAACGCGCGATGTTGTGGACCGGGCGGACCGGCTTCATGTTCCTTGTCGTGTGCGCGCTGCTCGCCATCGCAGAGCGTCTGGTGAAAAAGGGCAGCCGGCAACTCACCGCCCTGACCGACGGGGTTTACAGCTTCTACATGTTTCACTTCCTCATCATCTACCTCATCGCCAATGCAGCCGCCTGGTTCACCGACAGTCTCGCCATCATCTTCATCGCAATCCAGATCATCGGCTATCCGCTGCTGTTCTGGATTCACCGCCGGCTGATCGTGCCGAACGCCACCATGACCCTGCTGTTCAACGGCAAGCGGGCAAAGACTGTCCGTGCTGCCTGAAAGCCGCAACCTGACGATCTGTCTGGTTGCCGGCCTGCTCATGCTGGCGATGCGGCTGTCGCCTGCGCCCGAGGGCCTGTCGGATGCCGGCTGGGCCGTCGCGGCGCTCACCCTCGTCATGGCGATCCTCTGGCTTGGCGAGGCGCTGCCGCTTGCGATCACGGCGACACTGCCCTTCCTGCTGCTTCCGCTGATGGGGGTGATGCCGCCCGCCGAAGTGGCCGGACTTTACTGGTCGCCGATCCTGTTCCTCGTCCTCGGCGGTGCGCTGGTTGCGATTGCGGTGGAAGTCCACGGCATGCACCGGCGCCTCGCCCTGGGCATTGTCCGGCGCGCGCCCGCCACTGCGCGCGGGCTGCTGCTGGCCTTCATGTCGGCCACTGCGCTGGTTTCGATGCTGGTTTCGAACACCGCAAGCGCCCTCATCATGATGCCCGTCGCTCTTGCGCTTGTCGCTGTTGCCCGAACCGGCGGGCCCGGTTTTCACGGGGCATTCGCCGGCCCGGCGGCCGGATCGGGCTTTGGCGCCGCGCTCGTCCTGGGCATCGCCTATTCGGCATCGATCGGCGGGCTTGGAACGCTGGTCGGTTCGCCCACCAACGCGATTTCGGCCGGCATCATCGAACGAACGCTGGGAATCAACGTGGATTTCGTCACCTGGCTGGCCTTCGGCTTGCCGCTGGTGGTGCTGGCGATCCCGGCGACCGCGCTGGTGCTCATCTGGCTGTTCCGCATCCCGGGAGTGCCGCTCGATCGCCGCGCCGTTTCCGATGTGCTGGGCGAGCAGGGCCCCCTTACGTCGAACCAGCAGCGGTTGCTGCCGCTGCTTGGCCTGTTGCTTGCGGGCTGGCTGCTGCTGCCGCTTGTGAAGGGCCCGCTCGGGCTGCCGCCGGTAGAGGACGGCATGGTCGCCATCGCCATTGCGCTCCTCCTGTTCCTGGTGCCCGCAAGCGGCGGCGGCGCGCTCCTCAACTGGCGCGATGCGACCGCCCGGATGCCGTGGGATATTCTGCTGCTGTTCGGCGGCGGTCTGGCGCTTGCCGGAGCCATCACCGATTCCGGCCTCGCCGGCTGGATCGGCGACCGCATGTCGGGGCTGGGCGGCCTGCATCCTGTCGTCATGGCGCTGATCGTCGTGGCGATCGTCGTCCTCATCACGGAATTTGCCAGCAATGTGGCCGCTGCAAGCGCCTTCATGCCGGTCGTCGCGGCCGTTGCGCTCGAAACCGCAGCGGCCCCGCTGCCGCTCGTCATGGCGGCGGCGTTTGCGGCCAGCTGGGGCTTCATGATGCCCTCGGGCACACCGCCCAACGCCATCGCGTTCGGCACCGGCCTTGTCCGCATCCAGGATATGGCGCGCGCGGGCCTGATGGTGAACCTGTTCGGGGTATTCCTGATGGTGGGCGTTGCCTTCGGGGTGAATGCGCTGCGGTGATCGCGCGGCAGGACATGGCTCCTCAAATTGCCCATTGCCCGGCCGGGCCCGATGCGCCGATATGCCGCCGGACGCCGCGCGTCGGAATGGCTCGGCGAGGGCCGTTTCTGGCCGGAGTTTTCCCGGGAGTGACCGAATGATCGATACCGCCGACCTGCAGAGCTTCGATGCCCTCCTGACGCACTGGGGCCGGGATCGCCCTGACCGGATCGCCCTGACCGAGGATGACCGCTGCGTCACCTATGGCGAACTGGAAGATGCGACCGCCCGGGTCGCCGCTCTGCTGCTTGCCCGGGGCCTGAAGAAGGGCGACCGCATTGCCTGGCTCGGCAAGAACAGCGACCTCTATTTCACCCTGCTGTTCGGCGCAGCGCGCGCCGGCGTGGTGATGGTTCCGATCGGCTGGCGGCTGGCGCCCGCCGAAGCCGGCTGGATCATCGACGATTGCGGGGCGCGGCTGCTGTTCACCGGCCCCGGTTTCGAAACAGCCGCAAAGGCCCTCGGTCCGATCCCGGGCGTGCTGCATGTCTTTACCGCAGACGAAGCCCGGGCTGAGATTGCACGCACGCCCCGCGCCCCGTTCGAGCCGGCGGCCGTGCAGGACGCGGTGCTGCAGCTCTACACGTCGGGCACGACCGGCAAGCCCAAGGGCGCCGTGCTGTCCAACCGCAACCTCTTTGCGCTGCGCAAGGCCGCCGCCGGCCAGCCGATGCCCTACCTCGAGTGGGACGATGACGAGGCCGTGCTCGTCGCCATGCCCTGCGCCCATATCGGCGGCACCGGGGTTGGTGTGATGGCGCTGGCGTCGGGCCTTCCGGCTGTCATCATCGCCGAATTCGAGCCCGGCGCCGTCTTTGATGCGGTGGAAAGGCAGGGCATCACACGCTTCTTCATGGTGCCGGCCGCGCTCCAGATGCTGCTGAACCACCCCCGCTGTCCGCAGACGGATTTCAGCCGGCTGAAATACATACTTTATGGTGCCGCGCCCATCCCGCTCGAACTGCTGCGCCAGTGCATCGCCATGTTCGGCGCCGGCTTCATCCAGGTCTATGGGATGACCGAAACAACCGGAACCATCTGCATGCTGCCGCCCGAAGATCATGATCCGGCCGGCAACCGGCGCATGCGCTCGGCGGGAAAGCCGCTTCCCGGCGTCGAGATCCGGGTCTGCGACGAAAAGGGAAATGAGGTTCCGGTCGGAGCAGTCGGGGAAGTCGTCACCCGATCGTCCAACAACATGCTGGGTTACTGGCGGCTTCCCGAAGCCACGACCGCCACGCTCAGCGAGGACGGCTGGGTGCGGACGGGCGATGCCGGCTACATGGACGAAGACGGTTATCTCTACATCCACGACCGGGTGAAGGACATGATCATCACGGGCGGCGAGAATGTCTATCCCGCCGAAGTCGAAAGCGCGATCTACGGCCACCCCGATGTGCTCGAGGTGGCCGTCATCGGCGTGCCCGACGACAGGTGGGGCGAAGCCGTGAAGGCCGTCTGCGTTCCAAGGCCCGGCCACAGCGTGGACGAGGCGGGCGTCATCGCCTTCGCGCGCGAGCGGATCGCCGGCTTCAAGGTGCCCAAATCCGTCGACATCATCGCCGCGCTTCCCAGAAACGCATCGGGCAAGATCCTGCGCCGCGAACTGCGGGCCCCCTATTGGGAAGGCCGGGAACGGCAGGTGAACTGAAGGATTGTGGCACGGGGGGCGGCCTGCCCCCCTTTTCCGGTCAGGCGAACTGCCGGCGAAGCTCCAGCATGGCGAGCGCGGCGGCAACCGCCTCGCCCGCCTTGTTCCGGCGCGCCGGGTCGGCGCGGGCCAGCGCCTGCTCCTCATTTTCCACTGTCAGTATGCCGTTGCCGATCGGCAGGCCATCCAGGCTCAGCGCCATGATCGCCCGGGCGGATTCGTTCGACACCACCTCGAAATGGTAGGTCTCGCCCCGGATCACGCAGCCCAGCGCCACGAAGGCGTCATGGCGCCCCGATTCCGCAGCCATTGCGATGGCCGCTGGAATCTCCAGCGCGCCGGGAACCTCGATCAGTTCATGATGATGGCCCGCGGCCTCGATCGCCGCACGTGCGCCCGCAAGCTGCAGATCGAATATGTGCCGATAGAAGCCGGCGCCGACGAGAAGGATCCTGGCCATGGGAGATGCTTTCGGAACGGAGGGAATTCAGGCAATCAGCGCGCGCTCGTCGACGACCTTCAGCCCATAGCCCTCCAGCCCCACATAGCTGCGGCGGCTTCCGGCAAGGAGGATCATGTCGGTCACTCCAAGGTCGACAAGGATCTGCGCCCCCACGCCATAGTCGCGCACCAGAAACGGCTCGCCCTGGCCCTTGGCCTTCATCTGCCGGGAAATGGCGTCGGGCCGGGCGTCGCGGATTATGATGAGAACGCCCGCGCCCTCGGCGGCAATCGCGTCCATCGCGCGCGCAATCAGCCCCGAACGCCCGCCGGCTTCGGCAAACAGGTCGGCGAACATCGATTGCACATGCACCCGCACGAGGGTCGGCCTGTCCGGGTCTGTCCGGCCCTTCAGCAGCACGATATGCTCGGCATAATCGGCGGTGTTGGCATAGGTTCTGGCGGTCCAGCGGCCGCCATGCTCGCTGTCGATCTCCACTTCGGCAATGCACTCGACCAGATGGTCGTGCCGCATCCGGTAGGCGATGAGGTCGCGGATCGTGCCGATCTTCAGGCCATGCGTCCTGGCGAACGGGATCAGGTCGTCCAGCCGCGCCATGGTGCCGTCCTCGTTCATGATCTCGCAGATCACGCCCGAAGGGTTCAGGCCGGCGAGACGCGAAACATCGACCGCCGCCTCGGTATGCCCGGCCCGCACCAGAACCCCGCCATCGCGCGCCACCAGCGGGAACACATGGCCCGGCGTCACGATGGCCCCGGGCCCCTTGCCGGCATCGATGGCAACCGCGATGGTGCGCGCGCGATCCGCCGCGCTGATGCCTGTCGTCACCCCGTCCTTCGCCTCGATGGATACGGTGAAGGCGGTTTCGTGCCGGGTGCGGTTCGATTGCGACATCAGCGGCAGGCCAAGCTGCTCCACCCGGCTGCGCGTCATCGAAAGGCAGATCAGGCCCCGGCCGTGCCGCGCCATGAAATTGATCGCATCGGGCGTTGCCATCTGCGCCGGGATGATCAGGTCGCCCTCATTTTCCCGGTCCTCATCGTCCACCAATATGTACATGCGCCCGTTGCGCGCCTCCGCGATTATGTCCTCGATCGGCGCCAGCGGCGAACCGCCCGAGCCCTTCAGATAGGCGTCGAGCTTGCCCAGCGTCTCGGCGGTGGGGTTCCAGTCGGCCGATTCGAGCGCCCGCAGGCTGTTGGGATGAAGGCCGGCGGCTTTCGCCAGGGCGGAGCGGGAAAGGCCCGAAGCGGCCAGATGATCGCGGATGCGGTCGAGGATGGGCATGGTCATTTCCGCCCACTCTCACATCGTGATGTGATTCACAACCTGCAAAATCACATCAGCGTGTGTCAGATGTGATCTGGTGCATCAGGCCGGGCGCTTCGCCAGCGCCTGCTGCATCCGGTGCAGGTAGCGCGCCAGCACGTCGACCTCCAGATTCACCTCCTGCCCGGCCTTGGCGCCGCCAAGGGTCGTCCAGCTGGCGGTGTGCGGAATGATGTTCAGATGAAACACCGCGCTGCCGTCGGCCAAATCCCCGACTTCATTCACCGTCAGCGAAACCCCGTCCACTGCGATCGAACCCTTGGCCGCGATCATCGGCGCCAGCGCCGCGGGCGCGCGGACTGCAAGATGCATCGATCCGTCCGCCGTCCCGATCTGTTCCACCGTGCCGATCCCGTCGACATGGCCGGTCACGATATGGCCGCCAAGCTCGTCTCCCACCTTCAGCGACCGCTCCAGGTTCAGCCGCGCCCCCTCGGCCCACATGGCAGCAGCCGTGCGGCCCGCGGTCTCTTGGGAAACATCGACGGTGAAGATGTTCCCGTCCTTCGAGGTCACTGTCAGGCACACGCCCGAGCAGGCGATCGAAGCCCCGATCGCCACGTCCGCAAGGTCGCGGTTCGTCTCGATCGCGATCCTGGGGTCTGCGCCGGGCTTGCGGGATACAGCGGAAATCCGGCCGATATCGGTGATTATGCCTGTGAACATGTCCGCCTCGTAGAAGGGTAGGGGCCCGGAAGAAAGGGCTCACAACGGGCACGGCCTCGGCGTTTCAGTGCACGCGCAGGGCAACTGCGGTCGCCTCCCCGCCGCCGATGCACAGCGCAGCCACTCCGGTGCCGCCACCGCGCGCCCTCAGCGCGTGGATCAGCGTCACCAGGATGCGCGCGCCCGAAGCGCCGATCGGATGGCCAAGCGCGGTCGCCCCGCCGTTCACATTCACCTTGGTGTGCGGGATGCCAAGCTCGCGCATCGCTGCCATCGTCACCACGGCAAAGGCCTCGTTCACCTCGAACAGGTCGGTGCCGTCCACTGTCCAGCCCAGCCGCTCAAGCAGCTTGCCGATGGCGGGGACCGGCGCCGTGGTGAACAGGGCGGGGGCCTGCGCATGCACGCCATGCCCCATGATGGATGCGAGGGGCGACAGTCCGCGCGCTTGCGCCGTTGCGCGCCGCATCATCACCAGCGCTGCTGCCCCATCCGAGATCGAGCTGGAATTTGCCGCCGTCACCGTTCCGTCGGCGGCAAAGGCGGGCTTCAGGTTCGGGATCTTCTCCGGCCTGGCCTTTCCCGGCTGCTCGTCCACGCTCACGTCGCCCGCCCTCGTGGCAACGGCCGTGATTTCCGCCGCGAACGCCCCCTTGGCAATCGCCGCATTGGCGCGCGCAAGGCTTTCCAGCGCATAGCCATCCTGTTCGGCCCTTGTGAACTGGTAACTGCGCGCGCATTCCTCGGCAAAGGTGCCCATCGCCCGGCCCGGCTCATAGGCGTCTTCCAGCCCATCCAGGAACATGTGGTCCATCACCCGGCCATGGCCCATGCGGTATCCGCTGCGCGCTTTGGGCAGCAGGTAGGGGGCGTTGGTCATGCTCTCCATGCCGCCCGCTGCGATGATGCCGGCGCTTCCCGCCTTCAGCGTGTCATGCGCGTTCATCACGGCCTGCATGCCTGATCCACACATCTTGTTCAGCGTCACGCAGGCGGTCGAAAGGTCGAGGCCCGCCTTCAGCGCCGCCTGTCGCGCCGGGGCCTGGCCCTGGCCTGCGGGCAGCACGCAGCCCATCACCACCTGGTCCACTTCGGTTGCGGCCAGTTGCGCGTCGGAGACGGCGGCCTTCAGCGCAGCGGCGCCCAGCTCGGGCGCGGTGGTGTCGCGGAAATCCCCCTGAAATCCGCCCATGGCCGTGCGCCGTGCGGAAACGATCACGATATCGGAAGCATCAGTCATTCCAGGAGCTTTCTGTCTTCTGCAGTGGAAAGATGGCGCAGCGCGTGGGCCGCGCCCGGGTTGGCGGAAAAACCTGCGATCCGGGGGGACAGCAGCGACCAGTCGACCGGCTGGACCAGTCCGATGCTCGCGCCGTCCCGGGCCCACAGCCGTTCGGCGGCCGCAATCGCCGCCATGCGTTCGGCAAGGGTCGCCGCCTTCCAGCTGCTTTTCAGAAGTGCATCGGCTTCGGGCAGGCACAGGCCGTGGCGGTTGGCGCCGCAGCGGTTGGGCAGCAGGAAGGGCAGCGGGCTGTTGATCGGGGAATCGCGCCGCACCAGCGCCAGCTCGAACTCGCCCCGCGCGATGGCGCGCGCATGTTCGCGCGGGGATCGGCGGATCAGCACTAAGTCGATTCCCGCAGCGGCATAATCGGCTGCAATCGCTGTCATGAGCCGGTCGTCGGCCGACGATGCCGAAACCGCCACCGCCAGCCGCATCCGGGCGGTGGCGGGATCGATCCCGGCTTCGGTCAGCAGGCGGCGGGCTTCCGCCTGCCGCGCGGCAAGGGGCATCCCCGCCCAGTCCGGGCCCGGTGCCGCATAGCCGAGGATGGTTCCGGGCACGAGCCCATGCACAGGCCGCGCTGCCTGGCTTCCAAACAGCGCCGGCCCCAGGTCCTCGCGGTTCACCAGCAGCTGCAATGCATTGCGCACGCCAAGGTCCGACAATCTGCCCCGCGTCTGGTTCACCAGCAGCAGCAGCGCCGCGCGCGGCTGTTCCAGCAGCAGCGTCTCGCGTCGTGCAGTCACCCGGGCCGATCCCAGCCCTTCCATCTGGCCGCCAAGCACCAGATCGCTTTCGCCGCGGTTGAACCGCTGGATCGCGATTCCGGGTGTGCTGTGCCTGACAATGGCGGCGGCGATTCCCACGCTTTCTGCAGCGAAGTGATCCTGGTTCCGGGTCAGTCGCGTTGGTCGCCCGGCGGGCCCGCCGGGGGGCGCTGCGGTGCCGGGTGCCAGCGGTTCGGGGGCCGAGGTGAACGGGCCGGCCTGGTTCAGCCGGCCACGGTAGCGCACCGCGAGCGGCGCGGTCGCCAGAAGCTCGAGAAGTTCGGGCTGCGGTGTCGACAGGCGCAGTTCCACCACATCGGCCAGCGGGGCGGAAACCCGGGTCACACCCGCCATGAGGTCGCGGGTCATCGCCCCTGTCCCTTGCGCTCCCGAAGCGCCTCTGCGTGCGCGCTCGAGCGAAGCCACGACATCGGCCGCCGTCACCGGACGCCCGCCCGCGAACGCGGCTTCGCGCAGCCGGAACACGATGGAAAGCCCGTCGTCGGAAATCCGCCAGCTCCGGGCAAGGCCCGGCACGATCCTGCCTTCGGCATCGCGCGCGGTCAGCCCTGATGCGATGGATTCGGCAATCAGCGCTTCACTTTCCGCCGGGCCGACGGTGTCCACCCTCAGCGGCGGCTCCCTCGTCTCTGCGTTGCCGCAGGCCGCAAGCGCCAGGGCGCATGAGGAAAGAATGAAAAGCCGGCGCATGGCTTTTTGTTCGCGCAAACAAAGCCGGGTGGCAAGCGCCAACCGGGCTGATATGGAGACGCCATGAAAAGCAGCATGCGCGTTTCCGGCGACATGGCCGGGCTGGTCGGCGGAACGCCGCTGGTCCGCCTTAAGGGCCCTTCCGAGCGCACCGGGTGCGACATCTGGGGCAAGTGCGAATTCATGAACCCCGGCGGTTCCGTGAAGGATCGCGCGGCGCTCTACATCATCCGCGACGCCGAAGGCTCGGGCGCGCTGAAAGCCGGCGGCACCATCGTCGAGGGAACTGCGGGCAACACCGGGATCGGCCTTGCCGTTATCGGCAGCGCGCTCGGCTATCGCACCGTCATCGTGATGCCCGAAACCCAGACCCAGGAAAAGAAAGACGCGCTGCGGGCGCTGGGCGCCGAACTGGTGCTGGTGCCGGCGACATCCTATGCCAACCCCGGCCATTATGTGCACTGGTCGCGCCGTCTCGCCGAGGACATGCCCGGCGCCGTCTGGGCCAACCAGTTCGACAATGTCGCCAACCGGCTGGCGCACATCAAGACAACCGCACCCGAAATCCTTGCCGCGCTCGAAGGCCGGGTGGACGGCTTCATCTGCGCAGCCGGCACGGGCGGCACGATCGCGGGGGTTGGTCTTGGCCTGAAGGAAGCCCTGCCCGGGGTCTGCATCGGCCTTGCAGACCCGGACGGCGCTGCCCTCTACAGCTATTTCACGACCGGCGAACTGAGGGCAGAGGGCAGCAGCGTCGCCGAAGGCATCGGCCAGAGCCGGATCACCGCCAACCTCGAGGGCGCGCCCATCGATGTCGCCTTCCGCGTCAGCGACCTGCAGGCGTTCCCCCTGCTGCACGAACTGATGGCGCGTGACGGCCTTCATCTCGGGCTGTCCAGCGCCATCAATGTGGCCGGCGCCGAAATGCTCGCCCGGCATCTGGGCCCGGGCAGGCGCATCGTCACCATCCTGTGCGACAGCGGCAGCCGCTATCTGTCCACCATCTGGAATCCGGAATGGCTGGAAACCAGGGGCCTGCCGCTCCCGCCCTGGAGGGAAGGCAGGGGCGCATCCGCCTGAGCCGCCGCCTAATCCCGCCAGACAGCGACGGGTCCGGCACTCTGTCGCTCGACAGCGACGGGTCCGGCACTCTGTCGCTCGACAGCGACGGGCGGGCTTGCTAGACACCCCTTCATGGATCGTATGCGAGCCGGCCTGACGGGCCTTGGCATCGTCTTTCTTCTGACGCTCGCGGCGTCTCTGGTTTACGGGTCCCCAGGCGGCGATCCGGTAACCGAAGAGCATGTGGGCGAACCGCTGTCTCAACTGGGCGTGGCCCCGGGAATCGAAAAGGGCAGGGGCAGTGATCCGGCCCCAGTCGATCCGGCCCCAGTCGATTCGGCCCCAGTCGATCCGGCCCCGGCCGATCCGGCCGATCCGGCCCTTCCGCCGGATGTCGTTCTGCCGGAAACAGCCCATGGCCCTGTCGGCCGAGGCATCGGCGGGAACTACCCTGCAGCGCCCCGCTTCGAAGCTGGCCCCGCCGACGATCGGTCGGTTGTCATCTGACCATGTCGACCCGTGCGCTGCTGCTCGCATTGCTGCTGGCCCCGCTCCTGCTGCTGGGCGGCATCGAAATCAGGCACTTCCTCGGTTCGGAAAAGCTGCTGCCCGGGCTCGGCGCGCCGTCGGACGTCGCGCGGGTCGAAATCGTCCGCGATCGCGAACAGGTGATTCTGGCGCGCCGCAAGGACAGCGGCGCCTGGGAAATCCTGTCGGCCGCCGATGCGCCCGCAGACGCCGCCCGGATCGAGGCCGCCATCACCCGTCTTGCCGCGCTGCGCGGCCAGCCGGTTGCTCCCGACGCCCCACCCCCAAGGCGCGCACCGTTGCAAGTCCGCCTGATCGACAGGGAAGGAAACGAGCTCGGGCACGCGGCCTTCTGGACCGGCGCGGGCCAGGCGCTGCCGGATGGAAGGCGGCTTGCCCTGGCAACCCAGCCCGCCCTCCCGCTCTGGCCATCGGCCTGGACAACCCTCGTGCCGCCCGTCATCGATCCCGGCGATGTCGCCGCTGCGCAAATCCTGTCCGCCGACGGGGCTGTCGAGCTGTCGCTTCACCAGGCGGTGGCGGTCGCGGAAATGCTGGGCGGTCTCAGCGCACAGGATTTCCAGGGAAGCGCCAGCGTCAACTGGGCCGGCGCACGCCAGATCAGGGTATTGCTGGCGGATGGCTCCAGCATAGATCTCCAGCAGGTTTCCGACGGCGACGGCCGCTATTTCCTGCGCATGACATCGGACAGCCGGACCGACATCCGCGAGGCCCGCCGCTTTGCCTTTCGCGTGTCGGAATCGCTGCCTTGAGCATCGTGATTCTGCACACAGGGTTTTCCACAGGATTTGACGGTCCGGCCGGCCTTGCAGGGCCTCCGGGAAAGGAGCTGAAATTCAGTCGGTTGTGGGGAAACGACCGAATTAGACCATGAAAGACCATTGAATATCCATGAATTCCCATGCTATCCCTTTTCCACAGGGGTTGGCGTGCGGATGACTGGCCATTCCGAAGCATTTCCCCAGCTTCGCAATCCGGTTCCCGACGCGGCAGCCCCTCAAAAGGGGATGCGCCATTCGCGATTATTTTTCAGGGACCTACGTGAACGGAGTCGATGCCAAGCATCGACTTTCCGTTCCCGCATCCCTGCGCGATACGATCGAGGCGCGAAGCCAGATGAAGGCGCTGGTTCTGGGCCCATCGGATGATGCGCCGTGCCTGATCGGCTATGATCTCAGCTATTTCGCCCGGATGGAGGAGCGACTCGCCGCGCAGTTCGCGGGTGATTTCGGGCCGGGCCGGGCCGCCAAGGCGCGTTCGATGTTCGGCCTTACCGAACAGATCAGATATGACGATACCGGCCGCATCATCCTGAGCCCGGTGATGCGCGATCTGGGCGGAATCGGCGGCCGGGTCGTGTTTCTGGGCGTCGGCGATTATTTCGAGATCTGGTCGCCCGAAGTGCTGATGGCGCATGATGGCCAGGATCCCCGGGTGGTACGCGTCGTGCAGGCGTTGCTGGCGGGAAAGGCCGCGTGAGCGAACGTGTCCACATCCCGGTGATGCTCGACGAAGTGATGGCGGCGCTCGCCATCGAGCCGGGCGATCATGTGGTGGACGGCACTTTCGGCGCAGGCGGCTATGCGGCCGCGATGCTGGCCTCGGGGGCAGGCGTGACCGGTTTTGACCGCGATCCGCGCGCCATCGTGCGGGCCGGCGCGATGGTGGCGGGCGCCGGTGGCCGCCTGCGGCTGGTGAACCGCCCCTTTTCGGCGATGGCTGATGAGCTGGGCGAAGGCGTTGCCGATGGCGTTGCGCTCGACCTCGGCTTTTCCTCTATCCAGATGGACGACCCGGCTTATGGGCTCTCCTTCCAGTCCGAAGGCCCGCTCGACATGCGGCTTTCGGGCGAGGGCGAGACGGCGGCCGATTTCCTGAACAGCGCCAGCGAGGCGGAGATCGCCGACGTGCTCTATCATTATGGCGAGGAGCAGGCCTCGCGCCGCATCGCGCGCGCCATCGTTGCCGATCGGCCGTTCACCACCACGGCAGAACTGGCCGGGCTGATCCGCCGGGTGCTGAAACAGCCGCGTGACGTCAAGCGTGATCCGGCGACCCGCAGCTTCCAGGCGATCCGCATCCGGGTGAACGACGAACTGGCCGAGCTTGAGCGCGGGCTGGTTGCAGCCGAGGCCGTGCTGAAGCCGGGCGGGCGCCTTGCTGTCGTCAGCTTTCACAGCCTCGAGGATCGGATCGTGAAGCGTTTTCTTGCCGAACGGTCGGGGGGCCTGCCGGCCGGGTCGCGCCACCTGCCCCAGGCCGGGCCGGGGCGGGTGCCCAGTTTCGAGCGGCCGGCAAAGGCGCGTCGCCCCGGCGCGCGCGAAATCGAAGCCAATCCACGCTCGCGTTCGGCCACTCTCAGGGTTGCCCGGCGCAGCCGCGCGCCGGGCTGGGGAGCCGCGCGCATATCCGGTGCCGGTTTCGAAGCAGGGGAGAGGGAGACAGCAGGATGGCGCGCATGATGCTGAAGTCGCCTGGTAATGCGGCCTGGATGCGGGATGGATCGATGCGAAGCGGGCGGCGCGGCTGGGCGTCCGCTGCGTGGCTCATCGCGGGAACGCTTGCGGTTGCGCTGACCAGCTACAGCCTGTCCCTGAAAGTATCCGGCGAGCGGCGGGAAACCGAACGGCTCGCCCGGCAGAACAGCGCTCTCGAAGCCGAGCTGAGGGCGCTCGACGCCGAGCTTCGGGTGCGAATGCGCCTGCCGCAGCTGCAGCGCTGGAACGACGATATTCTGGGCATGGTCCCCATTTCCGCCACCCAGTATCTTGCGGACCCCCTGTATCTTGCGAATTACGGAAAGCCGCTGCCCGGCGATGTGCCTGCACTGCCCGGCGTCCGGCTCGCAATACGCGATGTTCCGCTCGTGCCCCCTGCGGCCCGACCCATGCTGGTTCCGGTTCGGGCCGAATCTGTTGCCGCAGGGCCCGCAGCGCAGCCGGGGCCGGTTGCGTTTGACGCCGATCCGTCGCTGCCTTCCGCTTCCGTGCCGAAAAGGCCCGGCCATATCGTCTCGAACCAGTCCGCGCCTGATGATCTGCTTCGGCAGGTAGAGATGACGTTCCAGGGACAGCCCGGCAACCAATGAGCCCGGCTTCCCTTGCCCGCTCCAGCATTCGTCTTCCGGGCCATCGCCAGATGGCCCTTGGAATCGCGCGGCAGCGGCTGGCGATCGGCATATTGCTGTTTGGCGCCTTCACGCTTCTGCTGGGGCTCCGGCTGGTGGAGCTTGCCCTGTTCGACGGCGCTCCCCGCCATGTCGGCCTTCCTGTGGCGTCTGCGCACCTGCGGGCCGACATCGTCGACCGCAACGGCCTCACGCTGGCGAGTTCGTTCGAGGCCTATGCGCTGGCCGCCCGCCCGCGCGACATCATGGGAGACCGGGAGGCGCTGATCCAGAAGCTGGCCGCGATCCTGCCCGAGCGCGACGTGGCCGCGATCCGCGCTGCGGTCTTCCACGACGGAACCTTCCGCTATGTCACCCGCCGCATCCTTCCCGAACAGGCCGAAGCCATCCGCCGCATCGGGGAGCCCGGCCTGACTTTGGAACGCGAGGCCGAGCGGCTCTATCCGCATGTCGGCCTGGCCGCCCACCTGGTGGGATACACCGGCATCGACGGACGCGGCGAAAGCGGCATGGAGCGGGCCTTCGAGGAGCGGCTGACCGACCCGGCCCGACTGTCGGAGCCGCTGGTCCTGGCGATGGATGCAAGGGTGCAGCAGGCGCTGGAGAGCGAACTCGAACGCCAGATGATCGAGCAGAAGGCCGTCGGCGCCGCCGGGGTCGTGATGGATGTCCATACCGGCGAAGTGCTCGCGCTTGCATCGCTGCCGGCCTTCAATTCCAACCGGCCGGGCGGGTTGACCGGAATGCCCAGCCACATGAACCGGGCCACGCTGGGCGTTTATGAACTGGGCTCCACTTTCAAGGCCTTCACCATCGCGATGGCGCTGGATACCGGCGTGCTGCAGGGTCTGGACGAGCGCTTCCCGACCGGATCGATCATGGTGGGGCGCCACCGGATCTCCGATCTGCACCCCAAGCCCTTTGCGCTTTCGGTGCCCGAGGTCCTCATTCATTCCTCCAACGTCGCGACGGCGCGGATGGCCGAGCGCATGGGCCGGGAAAGACAGGAGGCCTATCTGAGGAAGCTCGGCATGATGGACCGGGCGCCGGGCGAGATTCTTGAATCTGGCCGCCCGCTGACACCGCCATCGAACAACTGGGGTCTTTCCAGCGTGATGACGGTGGGCTTTGGCCATGGCATCGCCGTTACGCCGCTGCATCTCGCCAACGCCTTTGCGACGCTGGTGAACGGCGGCATCCACCGCCCGGCAACGTTCATCAAGGTGCCCGAAGGCCAGCATCGCCCGGGCAAGCGGGTGTTCACCGAGCGGACTTCGAAGCTGCTGAACGGCATGCTGCGGCTGGCCGTGCTCGACGGCACCGGGCGGCGGGCCGATGCCGATGGTTATCGCGTGGGCGGCAAGACCGGGACAGCCGAAAAGGTGCTGGAAACCGGCCGCGGCTATGATCGGGACAGCAACATCACCACCTTTGCCGGCGCCTTCCCGATGGAGGCGCCCCGCTATGTGATAGTGACCATGATCGATGATCCGTCGGCCGGGCTTCGCTCTGCCGGGGCAGTCGCCGCGCCGGTGTTCAAGAATGTGGTGAACCGGATCGCACCCGTGCTCGATGTTGCGCCCGACATGGAGATCGAACCCGACATCAGCGCCTTCGACGGCCTTTATATCCCGCGCAAGCCGGTGTCTGCCCAGCCATGACCGACCTGCCCGCCCCGATCCGCGACAGAATCTCGGGCTTTGCGATCGACCATCGCAAGGTTGCAAGGGGCAGCGTTTTCGGCGCGTTTCGCGGTTCGCGCTTCGATGGCGAAAGCGTGATCGCAGACGCCGTGAAAGCCGGCGCGATCGCGGTTGTCGCGCGGCCCGAGGCGGTGGTGGAAGGCGCGCTCCACATCGCCGATGCCGAGCCGCGACGCCGCTTCGCGCGCCTTGCCGCCCAATTTTATGCGCCCTATCCGCCGGTCACGGTCGCAATCACCGGCACCAACGGCAAGACTTCCACAGCCGAGCTGTGCCGCCAGCTCTGGCACCTTGAGGGGCATCGGGCGGCCAGCATCGGGACGCTCGGGGTCAGCACGGCAGGCGATCAGGTGAAGGCGGGTTCGGGTGGCCTCACGACACCCGACATCGTGACTTTCCTGTCGAACGTCGCCGGACTGGCGCGCGAAGGGATCAGCCACCTGGCGTTCGAGGCATCCTCGCACGGGCTTTCGCAATATCGGACCGAAGGGTTGCCGGTCCGCGCGGCGGCCTTCACCAACCTGACGCGCGACCACCTCGATTATCACGGGACGATGGAGGCCTATTTCCAGGCCAAGCTGCGGCTGTTTACCGAGGTGCTGGATGCAGACGGAACCGCTGTCGTGTGGCTGGACCGCGCGGCTTCGGGCGCGGATTACAACCTGCGGGTCATCGGGGCGTGCAAGGCGCGCGGACTGAAGCTGCTGACCGTCGGGCCCGACGGTGCCGATCTGAAGCTGGTGCAGCGCATGCCAGGCCTGCTCGGGCAGTCG
>Ga0207951_100452_pt1 | contig 20644 bp, 19 predicted proteins | sample Subbio12Aug_8Bad_FD_184830 | JGI IMG/M metagenome (GOLD analysis project Ga0207951, IMG submission 184830) | Serpentinite rock and fluid subsurface biosphere microbial communities from McLaughlin Reserve, California, USA - CR12Aug_8Bad (SPAdes) | ecosystem: Environmental > Terrestrial > Deep... | reverse complement strand
TATGCGCTCTCGGTCTCGCAGGGCTGGGTGCAGGGCGTGCACGGGCTGCTGTTTACGCTGCTGGAGGGGCTGGAGTTTGCGGTGATCGTGCTGGCCATCGGGGCCATGTTTCGCTACGTGCCCAACGCCAGCGTGCGCTGGAGCCATGCGCTCGCCGGCGGCCTGTTTGCGGCCCTTGGGGTCGAGCTGGTCAAGGGCCTGCTGGCTTGGTATCTGGTGGCCATGCCCACGCTCTCGCTGCTCTATGGCACGCTGGCCACGCTGCCCATTTTGCTGTTCTGGGTCTATCTGGTGTGGGTGATCGTGCTGCTGGGCGCGGTGGTGGCGGCTTATCTGCCCAGCCTGCTGGCCGGGGTGGCGCGGCGCGGCGACGCACCGGGCTGGCACATGCAACTGGCGCTGGAGGCGCTGGCGCAGCTGCAGCTCGAGCGCCAAGCCGGGGGGCGCGGCCTGCCGCTGGACGCGCTGGCAGCAAGGCTGCGCGTCGATACGCTGCAGCTCGAAGCCCCGCTGGAGGCGCTGCAGGCGCTCGACTGGGTCGGGCGGCTCGACGAAGGCGGTGAGCGCTTCGTGCTGCTGGTGGACCCGGCGCAGACCGCCGCCTCGCCGCTGCTGCAAAGCCTGCTGCTGCCGGTCGAGCCCAGCACGCTGGCGCTGTGGCAGCGCAGCCGCTGGAGCGAGGCGCGGCTGGCCGATCTGCTGCCGCATCACAGTGTCTGATGATGGCATGGCGCTTGAGTACGGCGCCTGTTCAGGGTGGCGGCAGGTAGTCGCGCAGGCCTTGCAGCACCGCCTCGGGGGCTTCGCTCATCAGGGCGTGGCCCGCAGCCAAACGCAGCACGCGGCTGCCGGCTGGGGCGGCTTCGATCAGGCTTTGCGCCGCTTTGGGTGGCGTCATCTGGTCGTGCTGGCCCAAAATGAACAACAGCGGGCGGCTCAGGCGCTGCAGCGCTTGCAGGCCTTGGTCGTAGCGGTCGCAGGCCGCAAAGCCCCGTTGCAGCAGGTTGGTTTGGGGGTTGCTGGCCAGCACGCGGCGCATCAGGGCGCGCGAGCAGCCACGCAGCCAAGTGCCGGGGCCGAGCACCGACGGCCCGCTGGCCAAGCTGCTGTGGCTGTACTGGTTGATGCGCTCGATGGCTTGCAGTGGCTGCTCTTGCGCTTGCTGCAGCAGGGCGGGCGCGACGCGCATGGGGTAGGCGCTGCCCACCAGCGCCAAGTGGCTGATCCGCTGCGGCGCCGTGGCGCTGGCGTGCAGCGCGATCAACGAGCCCCAGCTGTGCCCGACCAGCGCCGCTTGCTCGATCTGCAGCGCATCCAGCAGCGCCAGCACGCTGGCGGCGGCTTCCTCGACGCTCGCCGGCGCCGCGCCGCCGCTGCGGCCGTGGCCGGGCAGGTCGATGGCCAGCACATTGAAGCCGTGGTGCGCGAGGTAGCGGGTTTGCAAAATCCAGACGCTGTGGTCGTTGAGCACGCCGTGGATGAAGACCACGGTCGGGCGCTGCGGCGCCAGGGGGCGGCCGCCGGTGTAGGCGTACAGGGGGCCGCTGGGCAGGTCGATCAACATGGTTTTAGCCTCCTGCCTTTTCTGCCAGCTTGAGGGCGCGCTTGAGGTCGTCGATCAGGTCGGCCGGGTCTTCGAGCCCGATCGACAGCCGGATGGTGCCGGCGCCGATGCCGGCCGCTGCCAGTTCGGCGTCGTTGAGGCGAAAGTGGGTGGTGCTGGCCGGGTGGATGACGAGGCTGCGGCAGTCGCCCACATTGGCTAGGTGGCTAAATAGCTGCAGCGCCTCGATGAAGGCGCGGCCTTGGGCGCGGCTGCCCTTGAGGTCGAAGCTGAACACGCTGCCGGCGCCGCGCGGCAGCAGCCGCTGGGCCAGCGCATGGCTGGGGTGCGACTCGAGCAGCGGGTGCCCAACCCGGCCCACGAAGGGGTGGCGCGCCAAAAACTGCACCACCTCGGCGGTGTTGCTGATGTGGCGCGCCATGCGCAGCGGCAGGGTTTCGATGCCTTGCAAGATCAGCCAGGCGCTGTGCGGGCTCAGGCAGGCGCCGAAGTCGCGCAGCCCCTCGCGGCGGGCGCGCAGCAAAAAAGCGCCGACCGTGGATTCCTCGCTGAACACCATGTCGTGAAAGCCGGCGTAGGGGGCGCACAGCTCGGGGTGGCGCCCGGCGCGCTCCCAATCGAAGCTGCCGCCATCGACCAACACGCCGCCGATCACGGTGCCGTGGCCGCTCAGGAACTTGGTGGCCGAGTGCAGCACCAGGTCGGCGCCCAGCGCCAGCGGCTGCATCAGCCACGGGGTGGTGAGCGTGCTGTCGAGCAGCAGCGGCAGGCCGGCGTCGTGCGCGATCTGCGCCACGGCGGGCACGTCGAGCACGTCCAGCCCCGGGTTGCCCAGCGTCTCGCCAAACAACAGCCGGGTGTTGGGGCGCACGGCGGCGCGCCAGCCATCGAGGTCGGCCGGTGCCACAAAGGTGGTTTCGATGCCGAAACGGCGCAGCGTGTGTTGCAGCAGGTTGTGGCTGCCGCCGTAGAGCGCGCTCGAGGCCACCAGATGCCCCCCAGCGCCCGTCAGGGTGGCCACCGCCAGATGCAGCGCCGCCTGCCCGCTGGCGGTGGCAATGGCCCCGATGCCGCCTTCGAGCGCGGCCACGCGCTGCTCGAGCACGGCGTTGGTCGGGTTGCTGATGCGGCTATAGACGTGGCCGGCGCGCTCGAGGTTGAACAGCGCCGCCGCGTGGTCGCAAGACTCGAACACGAACGAGGTGCTCAGGTGGATCGGCAGCGCGCGGGCACCGGTGCCGGGGTCGGGGGCGGCGCCGGCGTGCAGGGTCAGGGTGTCGAAACCGGGGTCGGCGGGGCCGCTCATGGGGGTTTGTCCTCGGGTCGGGTTTGCGGGGGGTGATCTGCGCCCCATTGTGGGCTATATTTGAGCCCGAGCCGGGGTCGGCCCATACAGGAGTTTAGCGATGAAGGTCAGCGACATTTTGCGCGTCAAGGGCGGTACGCTCTACACCATTTCCCCCGACGCGCCCCTAAGCCAAGCGGTGCAGACCATGGCCGAGCTCGACATCGGCTCGCTGGCCGTGATGGAATACGGCGAGCTGGTGGGCATGCTCACCTTTCGCGAGGTGCTGCACACGGTGGCGCGCAACGGCGGCAACTGCGGCACCGGCAGCGTGCGCGCGGTGATGGACGACCACCCCATGAGCTGCACCAGCCAGACCGACCTCGAGCAGGTGCGGCCGCTGATGCTGCAAAAGCACTCCCGCTACATGCCGGTGATGGACGAGCGCATGCTCATGGGCGTGATCAGCTTCTACGACGTGGCCAAGGCGGTGGTGGAAGCGCAAAACTTCGAAAACAAAATGCTCAAGGCCTACATCCGCGACTGGCCCGAGGAAGCAGCGCAGCCGGTTGATAAGGCCTAAGAGGCTGGGAAGCGGGAACCATTGGCTCTGCACCCGCAATCCGGGATAATCCAGCCGCATGAGCGGCAACACCTTCGGCACCCTGTTTTGCGTCACCAACTTTGGTGAATCCCACGGCCCGGCCATCGGCTGCGTGATCGACGGCTGCCCGCCGGGCATGGCCCTGAGCGAGGCCGACATTCAGCCCGAGTTGGATCGGCGCCGCCCCGGCACCAGCGCCTTCGTGACGCAGCGCAAAGAGCCCGACCAGGTGCAGATCCTCAGCGGCGTCTATCAAGGCCAGACCACTGGCACCCCGATCGCGCTGTTGATCCCCAACGCCGACGCGCGCAGCAAAGACTACGGCGAGATCGTCCAGACCTTCCGCCCCGGACACGCCGACTACAGCTACTGGCGCAAATACGGTCTGCGCGACCCGCGCGGCGGTGGCCGCTCGTCGGCGCGCCTGACCGCGCCCACGGTGGCCGCCGGGGCCGTGGCCAAAAAGTGGCTGCAGCAGCAGCACGGCATTGCTTTTCGCGGCTGCCTGACGGCGCTGGGGGCGCTCGAAATCCCCTTCGAGGGCTGGGAGCACGTGGGGCACAACCCGTTTTTTGCCCCGGTCTCGGATGTGTCGGCGCTGGAGCAGTATCTGCACGACTTGCGCAAGCGCGGCGACTCCTGCGGGGCGCGGCTGCGCGTGAGCGCGCAAGGGGTGCCAGCCGGGCTGGGCCAGCCGATCTACGACAAGCTCGACGCCGACATCGCATACGCCATGATGGGCCTCAACGCCGTCAAAGGGGTGGAGATCGGGGCCGGTTTTGGCTGTGTGGCCGATCTGGGCAGCACGCACGGCGACGCGCTCACCGCGGCCGGCTTCGTGGGCAACAAGGCCGGGGGCGTGCTGGGCGGCATCAGCAGCGGCCAAGACATCGAGGTCACGCTGGCGATCAAGCCCACCAGCTCGATTTTGCTGCCACGGCCTTCGATCGACCTGCAGGGCCAGCCGACCGAGGTGCTCACCAAGGGCCGCCACGACCCCTGCGTGGGCCTGCGCGCGGTGCCGATTGCCGAGGCCTTGCTGGCGCTGGTGCTGATGGACCACGCGCTGCGCCACCGCGCCCAGTGCGGCGATGTGCGGCTGGAGCAGGCGCCGATTGCGGCGGCGGCGCCGTCGGGTTGAGCGCTTTTTGCCTGTGGTTCAGGCCCCGCCAGCCCCGTATTTGCGCACCAGCGCCTCGAGCGCGATCTGGTAGCCCTCGACCCCGAAGCCGATCACGATTCCAGCGGCGGCAGGCGAGAGGTACGAATGCTGCCGGAAGGGCTCACGCGCGTGCACGTTCGAGATGTGGCACTCGATCACCGGCAACTGGGGCACGCCCTTGACCGCGTCGTGCAGCGCCACCGAGGTGTGGGTGTAGGCACCGGGGTTGAACACGCAGCCCAGCGCCAAACCCTCACGTTGCAGGCGGCCGTACTCGTGCAGCTTGTCGATCAGCGCACCTTCCCAGTTGCTTTGCAGGCATTCGGCGGCGTAGCCCAACTGGGCGGCGGTGCGCTCGAATGCCGCCTGCACGTCGGCCAGCGTGGTGTGGCCGTAGAGCTCGGGCTCGCGCGTGCCCAGCAGGTTCAGGTTGGGACCATTGAGGAGCAGGATTTTTTTCATGGCCCGGATTGTGCGTTGTTTTCGCTGCGTTGGGGAGCGGGCCAGCGCAGGGCGCCGGTGGCCAGCAGCACGCCGAGCAGGATCACGCCGCCACCGGCCACCATGCCCAGCGTGATCGTCTCACCGAGCAGCAGCGCGCCGTAGATGAGGGCAAAAACCGGGATCAGAAAGGTCACGGTGAGCGCCTTGCTGGCCCCGGCGCGGGCGATCAGGCGAAAAAACAGCAGGTAAGCCAGCGCCGAGCACAGCAGCCCCACCGCCACCACCGCGCCCCAAGCCCCTAGGCTGGGGGTCTGTGCCGGCCAGAACCAGGCCATGGGCAGCGCCAGCGCCAGCGCCGCCCCGGCTTGGCTGCCACCGGCGATCACCAGCGGCGGCACGTCGCTCAAATAACGCCGGTGGTGGCTGGCGGCCAGCCCGTAGCACAGCGTGGCCCCTAGGCACGCCAGCACCGCCCAGCCGGTGCCGCCGCCAGCGAAATCGGCCTTGGGCCACGAGAGCAGCAGCACGCCGGCAAAGCCCACCGCCAGCCCCAGCGCGCGCCCGGCTGGTAGGCGCTCGCGCAGCCACAGCCAAGCCACCAGCGCGCCAAAAAGCGGTGTGGTGGCGTTCAAGATGGCCGACAAGCCGGTCGAGATCGACAGCAGCGCCCAGGCAAAGAGCGCAAAGGGCAAGGCCGAGCTCAGCAGCCCCGAAACAAAAATCGCCCCGGCGTGCGTGCGCAGCAGGCGCCAGTGCCCGGCCAGCAGCAACAGCGGCAACAGCGCCGCCGCCGCGACGCTCACGCGCAGACCGGCGGTGGCCCAAGGCCCAAACTCAGCCGCGCCCAGCATCATGAACAAAAACGAAGAGCCCCAGAGGGCAGCCAAGAGCAGGAATTCGGCGGCGAGGGGCATGCGCATCGCAGCGATTGTCGCTCATGCCCAGCGACGGTGCTGCGCCGCCCGTGCGGCAAGGCCTTACACGCCCAGCCTCACTTGCCCCACGAATCCTTGAGCGCGGCGATGCGGTTGAACACCAGTTGGCCGGGGCGGTGGTCGTGCCGGTCGGCGACGAAGTAGCCGTGGCGCTCGAACTGAAAGCGCTGCTCGGGCTGCGCCTGCGCCAGCGTGGGCTCGAGCCAAGCTTGCCGCACCTGCAGGCTGTCGGGGTTGAGGGCCTGCAGGAAATCGGCCCCACCGGCTTCGGGCTGGGCGGTGTTGAACAGGCGCTCGTACAGGCGCACCTCGGCGGCCACGGCGTCGGCGGCGGCCACCCAGGTGATGGCGGCCTTGGCCTTGACGCTGTCGGCACCCGGGCTGCCGCTCTTGGTGCCGGGCAGCAGCACGGCGTGGACTGCGGTCACGTGGCCGCTGGCGTCGGTCTCGAAGCCGGTGCACTCGACCACGTAGGCGCCCTTGAGGCGCACCCGGCTGCCGGGGCTGCACTGGGCCGGGTGGTTGGGGTCGGGCTGCGGCGGGTGCAGGCGCTTGTAGCCTTTGGGGGGCACGGTGGCAAAGTCGTCGCGCTCGATCCACAGCTCGCGCCCGAGCAAAAACTGGCGCGGCGCCAGCGCGCTCTGGCCCTCGAGGGTGTGCGGCAGCGCGGGCAGGGTGCAGCTTTCGGTGTGCTCGGGGCTGCCGTACAGATCGGCCCAGTTGCTCAGCACCAGCTTGAGCGGCTCGAGCACCGCCATGGCCCGCGGCGCGCTGTGTTCTAGGTCTTCGCGCAGGCAGCCCTCGAGGCTGGCGTAGTCGATCCACGAGTCGCTTTTGCTGGCGCCGATGCGCTCGGCAAAGAGGCGGATCGCGCTCGGGGTGTAGCCGCGTCGGCGCAGCCCGGCCAAGGTGGGCAGGCGCGGGTCGTCCCAGCCGCGCACGCGGCCTTCGTTGACCAGTTGCGCCAGCTTGCGCTTGCTGGTGAGCACGTAGGTGAGGTTGAGGCGCGCAAACTCGTACTGGCGCGGCAGCGGCTGTTGCAGCAGGCCGCCTTCGGCCAAGCGCTCGAGCAGCCAGTCGTAAAAGGGGCGCTGGTCTTCAAACTCGAGCGTGCAGATGCTGTGCGTGATCTGCTCGAGCGCGTCTTCGATCGGGTGCGCGTAGGTGTACATCGGGTAGATGCACCAGGCGTCGCCGCTGCGGTGGTGGGTGGCGCGGCGGATGCGGTACAGCGCCGGGTCGCGCAGGTTCAGGTTGGGGCTGGCCATGTCGATCTTGGCGCGCAAGACCATGGAGCCGTCGGGGTGCAGGCCGGCGCGCATCTGGCGCAGGCGCTCGAGGTTGTCGGCCGGGCTGCGGCTGCGGTAGGGGCTGTCGGTGCCGGGGCGGTTGAAGTCGCCGCGGTGGGCGCGCATGGCCTCGGCGCTTTGCTCATCGACGTAGGCGTGCCCGGCCTGCACCAGGTATTCGGCGGCGCGGTACATGAAGTCGAAGTAGTCGCTGGCAAAGTAGCGGTGTTCTTCGATGCCGCCGGCGCATTGGGATTGCCAGTCAAAGCCGAGCCAGCGCACCGCCGCGTCGATGGCATCGACGTACTCTTGCTCCTCTTTTTCGGGGTTGGTGTCGTCAAAGCGCAGGTGGCAGACGCCGCCATAGTCGCGCGCCAGCCCGAAGTTGAGGCAGATGCTCTTGGCGTGGCCGATGTGCAGGTAACCGTTGGGCTCGGGCGGGAAACGGGTGCGGATGCGCGCCGGGTCGGGCACACCGGCGGCGTGGTGCGCCGCATCGCCAGGGCTGCCGCCCCAGCGCCGGCTGGCGTAGGTGCCGGCTTGCAGGTCGTGCTCGATGATCTGGCGCAGGAAGTTGCTGGGCTTGGCTTCGGGCGCTTGGGGTGCGCTGGCAGTCTGGCTGGCGGGCGGGCTAGCGGGCCGGGTGGGTGGGGCAGGGGGGGCAGCAGGGTGAGAACTCATGGGCCGATTTTAGGGGCTGGGGCGCTGCGGGGGTGGCCGGGTGGGGTGGCAGGGGTAGGGGCCGTGGGAGGGGCAGTTACACTGCAGCCTTCGCGTTTTTTGGCTTCGTATGGACATCGTTTTGCTGCTCAAGGCCGCCGTGATGGGGCTGGTGCAGGGCCTCACCGAGTTTTTGCCGATTTCTTCCACCGGGCACCTGATCCTGACCTCCGCCTTGCTCGGGCTCTACGGCGAGAAGGTGCGGCTGTTCGAGGTCGTGATCCAAGTCGGGGCGCTGCTGGCCATCGTCTCGGTCTATCTGGAGCGGCTGCTGGACACTGCTAGGGGGCTGCCGCGTGGCGACGCCGTGGCTTGGCGCTTTACTAGCAACCTCGTCATCGGCTGCCTGCCGGCGGTGATCATGGGGGTGCTGTTTTTTGACTTCATCACCGGCGTGCTGTTTAACCCGTTGGTGGTGGCCTTCACGTTCATCTCGGGCGGGCTGGTGATCCTGTGGGTCGAGGCCAGGCAGGCACGCCAGCCGCCGCAGCGCATCCAAGAGGTGGACGCGGTGGGCTGGCGCGATTCACTCACCGTCGGGCTGATCCAGTGTCTGGCGCTGGTGCCGGGCGTGAGCCGCTCGGGGGCCACCATCATCGGCGCCATGGCCTTTGGCTTTTCGCGCCGCGCCGCCACCGAGTTCAGCTTTTTCCTCTCGATCCCGATGCTGGTCGGGGCGGCGGGCTTTGATCTGTACAAAAACGCCGACCTGCTCACCCGCGCCGACCTGCCGTTTTTCGCCGTCGGTTTGGTCGTGACCTGGCTCTCGGCTTGGGCTTGCGTGCGCTGGTTGCTGCGCTACGTGGCGCAGCACACCTTCGTGCCCTTTGCTTGGTACCGCATCGGCTTTGGGCTGCTGGTGCTGCTCACGGCCTACATGGGCTGGGTGGACTGGACGCGCTAAACGGGACGCGCACAAAGCGCCGCGCCCCTGCACCGCGCCGCGCCGCTTCAGGCAGCGGCCGCGAAGCTGCGCAGCGCCCGGTCGATGGCCGCCGCGCTTTCCTCGGGGCGCTCCATGGGGAACAGGTGGCTGCCCTCGATGGTCTGCAGCCGCGCGCTGGGAGCGCTGCCCACCAGCATGTGCGTGAGCGCCAGGCCCACTTGCCGCAGCTCGACCGAATCGCTGCCGCCGATAAAGGCCAGCGGGCACGCCAGCGGATGCCGGCGCAGCAGCCGGTCGAGGTGGTGCGGCAAGGTGTTGTAGATCGCGGTTTCAATTTCGCGCTCGAAGCTGAGCACGCGCCGGCTGCCTTGGGCGGTGGCGACCTCGTGCGTGCCGTGCTCGATGTAGTCGTGCAGCACCCGCGGGTCCCAGCGCGCAAAGGCTTTTTTGTGGGCAAAGTGCGCCAGCGCCTCGGCCGCGTTGGCCCAGCTGTTGCGCCGCTTGCGGCTCACCTGCCCTGGCGACACGGCGCCGATCAGCCGCGTCCGCTTGGCGGCTTCTAGGGCGCGGGCGCGCCAGCCGCTGAGCAGGGGCGAATCGAGCAGCACCACCCCGGCCACCGGCTGGCCGCCCAGCAGCGGGTGCTTGGCGGCGCACATCAGGCTCAGGTAGCCGCCCAGCGAATGGCCCACTAGGTACAAGGGCGTGCCGCGCTCGGCCGCGCTGGGGTACTGGCGCAGCACAAAATCGGCCAGCTGCTGCACCAGGTGCGGCCAGTTGCTGGTCACCGGGTAGGCCGGGTCGTGGCCAAACTTTTCGGGTGCGCGCACCGAATAGCCCAGTTGCTGCAGGTGCTCGAACAGCACGCGGTAGGTCGGGCCGGGAAAGCTGTTGGCGTGCGAGAACACGATCCGGGGTTGCGCTGGCGGTGGCGAAGGGGTCATCAAAACGGCAGGGTGAAGCGAAGGGGCAAAGCGAACGGGCAAAGCGGCTGCTCAAAGGGGCTGCTCAAAAGGGCCGGAGCAGAGCGCCGATTCTCGCCGATCGGCTGCGTGCGCCACCCCCAAAACGGCGCTGCTACGCCTTGCCCATGTCGCACAATCGACACCAAGCCAATCTGTTTTTATAGCCCACAATGGGCTCCGTGCCATGAGCAAAGCCTTCACCAAAGAAACCGATGCCGACGACGGCGAGGACGATGCCCTCGGTGCCGCCGCGCTGCCCGCTGGCGGCAAAAACTACATCACACCCGCTGGCCACCAGCGCCTGCGCGCCGAGCTGTTGCAGCTGCTCGACGTCGAGCGCCCGCGCGTGGTCGAGGTGGTGCACTGGGCCGCCAGCAACGGCGACCGCTCAGAAAACGGCGACTACCTGTATGGCAAGAAGCGCCTGCGCGAGATCGACCGCCGCCTCCGCTTCCTGACGCGCCGCCTCGACATCGCGGTGGTGGTCGATCCAGCGCAGCAGCACGGCAGCGAGCAGGTGTTTTTTGGTGCCCGGGTGCGCTACGCGCGCGCCGACGGCAGCGAGGCCACGGTGCAGATCTTGGGCATCGACGAGGCCGAGCCGAGCCTAGGGCAGATCAGCTGGGTCGCGCCGGTGGCGCAGGCGCTGCTGAAAGCGCGGGTGGGCGACGAGGTGCGGGTGCACACCCCCGCGGGTTGGGAGCTGCTGGAGGTGCTGGAAGTCAGCTACCCGGCCGCTGCGGCCGCAGGCGCTGCGCCCGCACCACCGACGCCGTGCGCTTGAGCTGGCGCAGCACTTGGGCCAGGTGCACGCGGTCGCGCACCGCCAGCGCAAAGCGCAGGTCGATGGTGTTTTGGCCGCGCTCGTCGCCCATGTGCAGGTGCGTGATGTCGGCCTCTGCCGCCGCCAGCGCCGCCGCCACCTTGGCCAGCACGCCGGTGCCGTTGTTCACGGTCACGAGCACGCTGGTTTCGAACGGCCGTGCCGGCTCCTCGGCCCATTCCACCTCGAGGAAGCGCTCGCTGTCGCGGTGCAGCAGGCGCTTGCCGGCGGGGCAGTCGTCGGTGTGCACCACCAAGCCGTCGCCCTTGCCCAGATAACCGACGATGCGGTCGCCCGGAATCGGCAGGCAGCAGTCGGCGTATTGCACCGAAGCGCCTTCGCTGCCGTCGAGCGAGACCACACCCTGGCTGGCTTGGTCGGCGGCGGCGATGCCGTAGCGCTCTTGGCTGATCAGCAGCACGTCGGGCTTGTGGCCGATCTCGCCCAGCAGCGCGGCCAGTTTTTTGGCCACCATGCCAGCGATGCGCTTGCCCAGCCCGAGGTCGGTGAGCAGCTCGCGCCGGTTGCGGTTGCCGGCAAAGCGCAGCAGTTTGTCCCACGCCGCTTGGTGCGCTTCGTCGGCGTCGTCGGGCAGACCGATGAAACCCTCGGCGCGCAGCGCCTGCAGCAGCAAGCGCTCGCCCAGCGCGTGCGATTCTTCGAGTGCCAGCGTTTTGAGGTGGTGGCGGATTTTGGAGCGCGCGCGCCCGGTTTTGACGAACCCGAGCCACGCCGGGTTGGGCTGCGCGTGCGGCGAGGTGAGGATTTCGACCACATCGCCGTTTTTGAGCCGGGTGCTCAAGGGCACCTGCTCGCCGTTGACCTTGGCCCCGATGGCGCGGTTGCCGACATCGGAGTGAATGGTGTAGGCAAAATCCACCACCGTGGCCCCGTGCGCCAGCGTGAGGATGCGGCTCTTGGGTGTGAACACATAGACCGAATCCGGAAACAGGTCGATTTTGATGTGGTCCAAAAATTCGGCCGCGTCGTGCGTCACGTGCTGGATGTCGAGCAGCGATTGCAGCCACTGCGCATCGGGCTCGGCGATGGACTGCGCATCGGGCGCGCTCGATTTGTAGAGCCAGTGCGCGGCCACGCCGGATTCGGCCACCACGTCCATCGCCGGGGTGCGCAGCTGGAATTCGATGTTGGCGCCCAAAGGCCCGACCAGCGTGGTGTGCAGCGACTGGTAGCCGTTCATCTTGGCGATGGCGATGTAGTCGCGGAACTTGCCCGGCAGCGGTTTGTAGATCTGGTGCAAGATGCCCAGCGCCCGGTAGCAATCCAGCAGCTCGGGCAGGATGACGCGAAAGCCGTACAGGTCGGTGACTTGGGCGAAGGACAGGTGCTTGCTGTCCATTTTGTTGTAGATCGAGTAGAGCGTTTTTTCGCGCCCGTAAATGCGCGCCTCGAGGCCGTGGCGCAAAAACGCGCCTTCGATCTCGCCGCGCACCTTGGCCACGAGGTCTTTGCGGCGGGTTCGCGATTTGTCCAGCGCTTTGGAGAGCGCCCGATAGCGCCAAGGGTGCAGGTGCCTGAAGGCGAGGTCTTGCAGCTCGCGGTAGTTGTTGTTCAGGCCCAGCCGGTGCGCGATGGGGGCGTAGATTTCGAGCGTTTCGGCGCTGATGCGGCCCCATTTGCGCCGCGGCATGTCGCCCAAGGTGCGCATGTTGTGGGTGCGGTCGGCCAGTTTGATGAGGATCACGCGCACGTCGCGCGCCATCGCCAGCAGCATTTTGCGAAAAGATTCGGCTTGGTTTTGCTCGCGGCTGTCGAATTCGAGCTTATCGAGCTTGGTCAGGCCGTCAACCAGATCGGCCACTTGGGGGCCAAAGGCTTGCACCAGATCGGCTTTGGTGCAGCCGCAGTCTTCGAGCACATCGTGCATCAGGGCGGCGCACAGGGCCTGGGCATCGAGCTTCCATTCGGTGCACTGCAGCGCCACGGCGATCGGGTGCGTGACATAGGGGTCGCCGTTGTTGCGCAACTGCCCCGCGTGGGCTTGTTCGGCAAAGCGAAAGGCCTGCCGCACCTGTTCGATTTCGGCGGCGCTGAGGTAATCCAGAGCCGCTTCGAGCGCAGAAAAGCGGGCCGCAACCAAGGCCTGCGGTGCGGCCGCGGGGCCGGCTTCGGTGGTGGCGATGGCTTGCTCGCTCATGATCCCGCTACTTTAGCCGCTTTGGCTTGGGCTTGCATGACGGACGCCACTATAGTCCCGGCGCTCGCGTGGCCGTGCGGCCCCATGCTGGGTTGGGTGCCGGGCTGGGTACGAGGCTCGGTACCGGGTTCAGGAGGGTACTTTTTTGAGCATTTCAAGCCCGATTTTGCCGTCGGCAATTTCGCGCAGGGCGGTCACCACCGATTTGTTTTTGCTCTCGACCTTGGGGGTGTGGCCCTGGTTGAGCATGCGCGCCCGGTAGGTGGCGGCCAACACGAGCTGGAAGCGGTTGGGGATTTTTTCCAGACAATCTTCGACGGTGATGCGGGCCATGGGGTGCGTATTGAAGTGAATGGACTGGGCTTGAGCGCTTAGATTTGCAGGGCCGCAAAGATGGCAGCGCGCTGGCGGCGCTGGGTGGCCACACGCAAGCGCTGGGCCTGGGCGATCGTCTGCAGATCGAGCAAGGCGCGCTCAAAAGAATCGTTGATTATAACGAAGTCGAAGCGATCGACTTGCGCCACCTCGGCCACCGCATTGCGCAGCCGCAGTTCGATCACCTCGGCGCTGTCTTCGGCGCGCCGCTGCAGGCGCTGGCGCAGCTCGTCCCAGCTCGGGGGCAGGACAAAGATCAGGGCCGCATGGGGGAACTGCTGCTTGATCTGCAGCGCCCCTTGGTAGTCGATCTCCAACACCAGGTCGGCGCCGCTGCGCAGCGCGTCGGCCAGCGCCTGGCGCGAGGTGCCGTAGCGCTGGCCGTGCACGTGCGCCCACTCCACAAAAGCGCCCTCGGCCAGCAACTGGTCAAAGGCCGCGGCGCTCACGAAGTGGTACTCGCGCCCGTCGCGCTCCTGTCCGCGCGGCGCCCGGGTGGTGTGCGAGACCGACAGCGCCAGTTGCGCGTCGGCTTGGCGCCAGGCCTTGACGAGGCTCGATTTGCCGGTGCCGCTGGCGGCGCAAACGACGTAGAGGTTGCCGGGGTAGTCCATGTTCATTCGAGGTTTTGCACCTGTTCGCGCATTTGCTCGATCAGCACCTTCATATCGACGGCGATGCGCGTCAGCACGAGGCTGGACGACTTGCTGCCCAAGGTGTTGGCCTCGCGTTGCAGTTCTTGGATCAGGAAGTCGAGCCGTTTGCCCACTTCGCCGCCGCGCTCGAGCAGCTGCCCGATTTCCTTGAGGTGCGACTGCAGGCGCGTCAGTTCTTCGGCAATGTCGAGCCGCAGGGCGTAGGCGGTGGCTTCGCTCAGGGCGCGCTCTTGGGCGGCGGCCGGGGCCGGGGCCGAAACGGATGCGGTGGCGGTGGCGGTGTGGCCCATGGCCTCGTTCCAGCGCTCCAAAAAGCGCAGCCGCTGCTGTTCGACTTGGGCCGGCACCAGCGGCTGGGCCTGCTGCGCCAGCGCCTGCAGTTGCTGCAGCCGCTCGTGCAGCGTCTGGGCCAGGCGCGCGCCCTCGCGCTCGCGGGCGCTGCGCAGGTCGTGCAGCACCTGCTCGCACAGGCCGGATACGGCCTCGGTCAGGGCGCCGGGGAGCGGGGTCGAGCGCGCCACCAGTTGCAGCAGCTCGGCCACCGAGAGCTCGCGCGCTTGCGGCATCCAAGTGCGGATTTGGTCTTGCATCGAGAGCAGTTTTTGCAGCTCGGCGCAGCTGGGGGCGCGCCAACCGGCGTCGGTGCGGCCCTCGACCCACGCGCGCACCTCGACCTTGCCGCGCTTGAGCAGCGCTTGCACGCGCTCGCGCAGCGCCGGTTCGCTGGCGCGCAGTTCGTCGCTCAAGCGAAAGCCCAAGTCCAGAAAGCGGCTGTTGACGGAGCGAATCTCGACCCCGAGCACGAGTTCGGGCGCGTGCTCGGGGGCTGCGGCGGGGCGCAGGCGCTGGCTGGCGCAGGCATAACCGGTCATGCTGTAAACTGGCACGGATTCACTCTCTTGTTGATCTGATTGCAAAGCTGCGGGTGCTTGCTCTGCGCCGATTATGTCAAAGACCAAACCCGCTCCCCTGCCACCCGACACCCTGATAGGCGGCTACCGGATTGTGCGCCTGTTGGCCAGCGGCGGCTTTGGCTTGGTCTATCTGGCGCTCGACCCGGCCGGGCTCAAGGTGGCGCTCAAGGAGTACCTGCCGGCGGCTTTGGCCTTGCGCGCGCCCGGCGAGCTGTTGCCGGTGGTGCCGCCCGAAAAGCTCTCGCTGTACCGCCTAGGCCTCAAAAGTTTTTTTGAAGAAGGACGGGCGCTGGCGCAGATTTCGCATCCTTCGGTGGTGGGGGTGCAGAATTTTTTCCGGGAAAACGAGACCGTTTATATGGTCATGGACTTGCTCGAGGGCGCCTCGCTGCAAGAGTTCATCGTCACGGCGCGCACGCTCAAGCGCAAAAAGATTTTGCGCGAAGCCACCATCCGTTCGCTTTTTGATGAGTTGCTGCGCGGCTTGCGCATCGTGCATCAGCACAAAATGCTGCACCTAGACATCAAGCCCGCCAACGTGTTCATCACCGACGCCAACAAAGCCGTGTTGATCGATTTTGGCGCCGCCCGCGAGGTGCTGAGCAACGAGGGCAACTTCGTGCGCCCCATGTACACCCCGGGCTTTGCCGCCCCCGAGATGTACCAGCGCGGTGCCCAGTTGGGCCCCTGGACCGATCTGTACGCCGTGGGTGCCTGCCTGTACTCTTGCATGCAAGGGTATCCGCCCCACGACGCGCCGCAGCGCCTCGAAAAAGACCGGTTGCCGCTGGCCATGTCGCGCCTGCGCGGTTTGTATTCCGACAACCTGATCGAGGTCGTGCAGTGGTGCATGGCGCTGCCGGCCACGGCGCGGCCGCAGTCGGTGTTCGAGTTGCAAAAGGAATTGCAGCGCGAACCCGTGCCCATCTACACCCCGCCCACACTGGCCGACAAGCTGCGTCAGCAAGTCGGGCGCATCTGGCCGGGCGCAGCCAAACAGCCTGTCACGCCCTCGGGGCGCTCCAGCTTTTATCCCGAGTCATGAAGTTTTCGGTGTATCAGGCCAGCAGCCAAGGGGGGCGCGACGACAACGAAGACCGCTTGGGTTACACCCACTCGCCCGAAGGGGTCTTGCTCGTCTTGGCCGATGGCATGGGGGGCTACAGCGGGGGAGAGCGGGCGGCCGAAATTGCGGTGCGGGTTTATACCCAGTCTTTTCTGGCCCAGGCCAAACCCCGGCTGGCCAACCCCCGGGTTTTTCTGCAGCACACGTTGCTGCAAGCCAACCGCGCCATCGTTGACTACGCCCGCTCCAACGACCTGCCCGAGCAGCCGCGCACCACCTTGGTGGCGGCGGTGCTGCAAGACAACCAGCTGTGGGCGGTGCACGCGGGCGATTCGCGCCTGTACGGGTTGCGCGCTGGGCAGGTGTGGTTTCGCACCCGCGACCACAGCCACCACGACAAGCCCGAGCTGTTTGCGCACCTGCCCCATCGGCCCCATCTGCCGAACCGCAACATGCTCTTTACCTGCCTAGGTTCGTCCACGCCGCCCTTGTTCGACCACACCGGCCCCTTGACGCTGCGAGCCGGCGACCAGCTGCTGCTGTGTTCCGACGGCCTGTGGTCGCCCTTGAGCGACGACGCGATCGCTGCCGGCCTGCAAGGGCGCTCGCTGCGCGATGGCGTGCCCGACTTGGTGCGCTTGGCCTTGCTCAAGGCCGGCCCCCACAGCGACAACGTGTCTTTGCTGGCGCTGGAGTGGGAGGGCGCCGGGGCTGCCGAACCGGCCCCCGTGGCCGCACACGACGCAACACCCGAGCCAGACGCCGACACCCAACCGACCCACGGCGCGGGCAGCGATGTGTTCGACTTGGGGCGCATCGAGCAATCGATCGACGAAATCCATGCCGCCATCCGCCGCACCGCCCTGCGCCGCAACCGACCCTAATTTTTTGCACCTTCAGACACATGACTGCTAACGCCCTGACTGCCCAAGCGACCACCACCCAAGCGAGTATTCCAGCGAGCCAGCGCCTCGACGCCCGCCCGGCCCATGCCTTGCGCCCCGTGCGCATCACCCGCGCCTACACGTGCCACGCCGAAGGTTCGGTGCTGGTCGAGTTTGGCCGCACGCGGGTGCTGTGCACCGCCTCGGTCGAAGACAAGGTGCCGCCGCACCAAAAAGGCAGCGGCGCCGGCTGGGTGACGGCCGAATACGGCATGCTGCCGCGCGCCACCCACACCCGCAGCGCGCGCGAGGCCGCCAAGGGCAAGCAAAGCGGGCGCACGCAAGAGATCCAACGCCTGATCGGGCGCTCGCTGCGCGCGGTGTTCGACCTGCAGGCGCTGGGCGAGCGCACCCTGACGTTGGATTGCGACGTGCTGCAAGCCGACGGCGGCACCCGCACCGCCGCCATCACCGGCGCTTGGGTGGCGGCGCACGACGCGGTGCAGTTCCTGTTGGCGCAAGGCCGGCTGACGCAGTCGCCCTTGCTCCAGCCCGTGGCGGCGGTGTCGGTGGGGCTGCTGCAAGGGCTGGCGCTGCTCGATCTGGACTACGACGAAGACTCGGCCTGCGACACCGACATGAACGTGGTCATGACCGGCGCCGGCCATTTCGTGGAGGTGCAGGGCACCGCCGAAGGCCAACCTTTCAGCCACGAGCAAATGGGCCAGATGCTGCGCTTGGCCGAAAGCGGCATCACCGAGCTCATCGGGCTGCAGCGTGCGGCGGTCGGTTTGCCTGCGGGTGCCGTGGGGCCACGATGAAGCCGGCCCTGACCCTGGTGCTGGCCACCCACAACGCCGGCAAGCTGGCCGAGCTGCAAGCCCTGTTTGGGCCTTTGGGGGTGCGCTTGCAAAGCCAGGCCGAATTGGGCATCCCCGAGGCCGCCGAGCCGCACCGCACCTTTGTAGAAAACGCGCTGGCCAAGGCGCGCCACGCCAGCGCCGCCAGCGGCTTGCCCGCGCTAGCCGACGACGCCGGCCTGTGCGTCGAGGCCTTTGGCGGCCAGCCGGGGGTGGACACCGCTTTTTACGCCACCCGCTTTGGCTACCCCAAGGGCGACGCCCACAACGTGCGCGCCCTGCTCGAGCAGATGCAGGGCCTAAGCGACCGGCGCGCGGCCTTGGTCAGCACCTTGGTGGCGCTGCGCACCCCCGACGACCCCGAGCCCCTGGTTACCAGCGGCCGCCTGCACGGCCTCATCACCACCGAACCGGTGGGGACGCACGGCTTTGGTTTCGACCCCGTGCTCTACCTGCCCGAGCACGGGCAAACCTGCGCCCAGTTGCCGCCCGAGCTCAAAAACCGCCTCAGCCACCGCGGCCAAGCGGCCCGTGCCCTGCTGGAGCTGATGCGCCAGCGCTGGCTGGGGCTGGGGCTGGAAGGCGCGGCGTGAGCGCCAGCCCAGTGAGTGGCGCCAGCCCGGTGAATACCCAGAGCGTGCGCTTGGAGCGTCCGGGGCGCGTCCAGCTCTCGAGCCTGCCGCCGCTGAGCCTGTACGTGCACCTGCCGTGGTGCATCAAAAAGTGCCCGTACTGCGACTTCAATTCCCACGCCCTCGACGGCGCCGCCGCCCCCCCTTGGGCGCGCTACCTGCAAGCCCTGCGCGCCGACCTCGAAGCCAGTCTGCCGCTGGTTTGGGGGCGCGCCGTGCACAGCGTTTTTTTGGGTGGCGGCACGCCCAGCCTGCTGCCGCCCGAGGCGCTCGAGCGCTTGTTGTCCGACGTGCGCGCCCTGCTGCCGCTGCTGCCCGAGGCCGAAATCACGCTCGAAGCCAACCCCGGCAGCTTCGAGCGCGAGCGCTTTGCCGCCTACCGCAGCGCCGGCGTGACGCGCCTGAGCGTGGGCGTGCAATCCTTTGACGACCGCTTTTTGCAGGCGCTGGGCCGGGTGCACGACGCCGCCCAGGCGCACGCGGCGGTGGCCGAAGCCGCGCAGCACTTTGAGTCCTTCAACCTCGATCTGATGTACGCGCTGCCCGGGCAGACGCTGGCCGATTTGCAGCACGACCTCGAGCGCGCCTTGGGCTATGCGCCGCCGCACCTGTCGCTCTACCACCTCACGCTCGAGCCCAATACCGTGTTTGCCAAGCATCCGCCGCCGCATTTGCCCGACGACGACAGCGCCTGGACCATGCTCGACGCCATCGGCGCGCACTGCGCCAGCGCCGGGCTGCAGCGCTACGAGGTGTCGGCCTATGCCCGGGCCGATCGCCAGTGCCAGCACAACCTGAACTACTGGCGCTTTGGCGACTACCTCGGCATCGGGGCCGGCGCCCACGGCAAAATCAGTTTTGCGCAGCGCGTGCTGCGCCAAGTGCGCTGGCGCGATCCGCAGCGCTACATGGAGCAGGCCTTGCAGGGCCAGCCGGTGGCCAGCGAGCACGAGGTGCCGGCGAGCGAACTGCCGTTCGAATTCATGCTCAACGCGCTGCGCCTGCGCGAGGGCTTTGCCGTGGCCGATTTTGTCGCCCGCACCGGCTTGCCGCTGAGCGCGATCCAAGCCCCGCTGGCCAAGGCCGAAGCCCAAGGCTGGATCGAGCGCGACGCCTGGCGCATCCGGCCGAGCGCGCGCGGTTTTGATTTTCTCAACGACCTGCAAGCCTTGTTTTTGCCCTAGATCGTGGCGCTGGCCAGACCACAATCGGTGCCGCGGCGCGGTGCCGGTGGCACAAGTGGTTTAAATGCTTGCGCCAAATAGATAATTTTGGATAATGCGACCATGTTGCATCAGTGCGTAAGGGGCTGTCATGTTTGCGATCTACGGCACGTCTGGGCTCATGTACCGCGGTTTGGCGGAGGATTTGCGCCGCGTCGTGCCCACCTTGCGCACCGTGCGCACGCGCGCCCTCGAACCCGAGTTCGATCGCCCTTTGAACCCGCCCGATGCCGACGCCGGTGCCGCGCGCCATGCCGAGCACCGCGGCAGCGCCCACGCCTTGAGTTCCTACAGCCAGTTGCAGCGCGCGCCGCAGGCGAGACGGGCGCTGCGCACCGTGGCCGACGTCATGAGCCGCAAACCCATTGCGCTGGCGCACGACATGACCGTGCGCCAAGGCTGGTGGACCTTGTATCAGCGCGGCGTCGGGCAGGCCCCGGTGCTGGATCGCAACGGCGGCGTCATCGGGCTGCTTTCGCGCGCCGAGCTGATGCAACCCGAGCGCCTGCCCGCCCCCGACGGCCACGCCTTGGTCTGGCAGGCCCTGATGGCCCAGCCCGTGACAGAAGTGATGATCAGCCCCGTGCCCGCCGTCAGCGCCCAAGCCGATTTGCGCCGCTTGGCGCTGGTGCTGCTCGATACCGGCTTGCAAGGCTTGCCGGTGGTCGATGCCGACGGCCGCATCGAGGGCTTCGTCACCCGCTCCGACATCCTCAAAGCCGTGGTGCACGACCCGCCGCTGGACCTATGGGCCGGCTAGGCCGGGCCCATTGACGTGCTTTGGCCGGCTAGGCCGGGCCCATTGTCATGGTGTGGCCGGCTAGGCTAGGCCTGTGGCCACTGTGGCGCCCCGGCTGCAAAATGCGCGCGCCGGCGCTGCCTTGCAGATTTGCTTGCAGCCGGGCGCCCATTTCGACCACGAATACGGCGACAATAGAAGGTTGAACCTGCCCTTATCCCGATTAACCTGATGTGCCCGCGCACCACACGCTACGTGGGTGCGCGCATCGCCTTGCTTACCACCCCCGAAGCCGTGAACGCCTCTGTCAAGCCCGCCCCATCCACCGCCGATCTGTCGCAACTCGACGCCCTGACCGGAGGGGCTTTCAAGTCCCCGACTTCGGGCGAGCGCGCCACCCGGCTGCGCGAGTGGCTCGCCAGCGAGCCCAGCATCGAGCAAATGACCGAGGTCTATCGCG